>TARA_R110001583_G_scaffold77554_1_pt1 | contig 11435 bp, 9 predicted proteins | sample TARA_R110001583 | Tara Oceans TARA_R110001583 (sample SAMEA4398432) | marine metagenome | biome: Polar Biome; feature: [MES] marine water layer (ENVO:01000295) within the mesopelagic zone...; material: water (ENVO:00002006), including particulate matter (ENVO:01000060) such as...... | reverse complement strand
AAGCAAGTAAAAGAGAACTATACACCACTAGAGGAAAGTTCATTTAGATCACCTGAAAATAACAAAGAAGCATTAGTTTTATTACAGGTCACTAAAAAAATTCGTGCTATTTTACGATCAGAGCACGCTAAAGGTAAGGTCAGTACTGAAGTATTTGTAGCCGAAGCGCAACATATAGAGATGATACAATTAAAAATCAATGTAGAAAACAGTATAAAACGTATTAACGAATCAAAAGCAGCTGAGCAATTCGGTAGTGCAAACCAAATGATTAATAAGCTATTAACGATATTTGCCTCAATCCCAAATAAAGACAGTTACCTGCAGAGTAAAGAGCTGTTATTAAAGGAATATCAGCAAGAAATAAAGTCTCATCTAGTGAAAACTAGTGACGAGGGTTTAAAAGCAATGCAACAAAAAGACACCGCAAACAAAAACGATTTGGATGTATTATTTGCTGATAAGAAAAAATGGTAAATATTATTCACCAACAAGCCAGTTACAATTAATTTTAGAAAAGTACCCTAAATTGATATAAATCAATAACTTTAAAATGTTCTTACTTATTATATAGATTCATAATAATGAGTAAGGCAATTGCTATGCAAGAAATTACAATCGAGCAGCTACAAATTCTACAGCAAAATTTATTGTCTGAATTTGCACGGTTAAAAGACAAGGTAAAAGCTAGGTTAGCTACTTCTTCAAAACCCTATCTCAATGATTTGGTTCAACATGTTGACACTATGAATGCCGATACTCTAATTGATAGTTTAATACACTGTGAAAGCCATTCACTCAATCTATATAAAAAACAAATCCAAAACATTGACGCGGCTTTGCAAGGTATGGAATTAGGATTATATGGTCTATGTTCAGATTGTGAGACAGAATTAGACGTAAACTCCCTGTTTGAATGCCCGACTAAACAGCGCTGTAACCATTGCGAAACAAAATATCAGCAGCAAAAAGTAAAAGGGTTTAAACTATAAAGGTATTTTATTGTTAACTTTATTGGAAGGGATGTGATAAATTGCCCTCCTTTTACTTTAACTAGAGCATACGATTTGACCAATAATAATTCATCTTTAATTTCAACCGGTGCCTCTAGCAATAAAAATCATATAAGTGAGCAGACAATTCCTTTATCTGCACTGCAATGTACTACGAATTTTGAGCACTACCTATCACAGTATAAAAAGCCTAGCGGTGGTGAATTGTCACAACTTTTCCCTGATGCTGTTTCTATTGTTTCTCATTATTTACAGCTTCCAACTCCGCTATTACTTATAAATAGTCGTCACTGGTTAAGTGCTGAACAAATGCTTAAACAAGTGATCCCAACGGATTTATCCGCACACTATTTATTAAGTTATAATCAAGAGCGTTTATTTGGCCGATTATCATTAATCAATAATGACCAATTAGACTTTGCTGATGGGCAATTAAAAAAATCCAATAACGGCGTTTTAGTACTGAATATTAGCCCCTTATTGGTTGATCCCGCTTTATGGTTTATGCTCAAATCTGTTTTACAACGTGGTTATTTACAAGCAAGTGATGCAGTCAATGCTGAAAAAATTAAACAAATATTACCCGACCTCTCAACACAAACAATTAATACCAAAGTAATTTTAGTTGCAAGTCGATTACAACTTGAAGAATTAATTCAAATTGATCCTGAATATTCACAAGTTTCTTCTTTATTTTGTGAATTAGCCAACCAAGTGCCTGCTACCCAAAAATCTGTAGACTCTATCGTTAGCTACTGTCACAATCTTACTAACGAACTTGGGTTAGATAAACTTAATGACGAAGCGTTATCAACACTGCTTAATTTCTTGTCAATTCAATGTGAGCATCAGCAACAACTGTTATTTTCTCCTGAATTAATCAAACAAGCTTTGCAGTATGCAAATCTATTTACTGATAATAAACAGGTCACAAAACTTGATTTAGTCGCTTATTTTGACGAGATAGATCAAGCTCAATCTTTAGCACGAAAATACAGTGAACAATCATTACTCGAAGGCCAGGTAAATTTACAGTTATCAGGTGAAAACATAGGCCAAATCAATGGTTTGTCTGTAGTCGAATTATTAGGTTATCCTTGTGAATTTGGAGAGGTATTTAGAATATCAGCAAGTGATATGATTGGTGACGGTGAAATTATTGATGTTGAGCGAAAAGTAGAACTTGCAGGTAATATCCATGCAAAAAGTACATTAATCGTTCAAGGTTATTTAAATCATTTCTTTAGCCATATAAGTGCGTTCCCTTACTCATGTAATTTAGTCTTTGAGCAATCTTATCAAGAAAGTGATGGCGACAGTGCTTCGTTAGCTATTTTACTCGCTGTCAGCTCTTGTTACGCCCAATTTCCAGTTAAACAAAATATATTTGTAACAGGTTCATTAGATCAACATGGTAATGTATTAGCTATTGGCGGGATTAATCAAAAAATTGAATCCGTATCGCGTTTATTTGAATTAGGTTTATTAAAGGAACCTGTTTTAATTGTGATGCCAAAAGCCAATCAAATTAATTTAACACTCAATTTAAATACATTAGCATTGATAGAGTCAGGAAAAATAATCATTCACGCCATCTCACATTGTCATCAAGCATTCCCTTTGTTATTAGGTAAAACTTTTGAGCAAGTTATCAAAGCAATAAACGTTAGAATTGAGATCGCAGCTAAAGAAGAGATGGAAGAATCATCAGGTAACTTGTTTTCTCGACTAAAAGACTCTATCTTTCACTAGTTATTTTTAAAAAACAAATATATTCAAGGACTTTGATTGTCCTTGATTGTTTATATAGCCTCATATACAGTATGTCGCTCATTATTTCGTGGTATTAAGTTAATGTCTTCTTTAATACCTCACCTTATCAATTATCTTAAGAAAAGTGATTATGACTAAAATCGTATCCCAAAAAGAGTTGGGTAAAAACTCTTACAATAAAGAAGAACTCATTAAATGTGGTCAAGGTGAATTATTTGGTGAAGGCAACTGTCAATTACCTATTGATAATATGCTTATGCTAGATCGCATCATCACTATCACTGCAGATGGTGGCGAACATGGTAAAGGCGAGTTAGTTGCAGAATTAGATATCGATAAAGCATTATGGTTCTTCCAATGTCACTTCCCAAATGATCCCGTTATGCCTGGATGTTTAGGGCTTGATGCGATGTGGCAATTAGTTGGTTTCTTCCTTGGTTGGAGTGGCGGCCCTGGTAAAGGTCGTGCATTAGGTGTTGGTGGCGTTAAATTTACAGGCCAAGTTTTACCAACCGCAAAGAAAGTAACTTACCGCATTACAATGAAACGTTTAATTATGCGTAAATTGGTAATGGGTATTGCTGATGGTGTTGTAGAAGTAGACGGGAAAGTTATCTACACAGCAGAAGATTTAAAAGTGGGTTTATTTGTTGATACATCAAACTTTTAAACTGACAATTGTTTTTTAATTCTAAAGCACTGATTATTTTTGTAATCGGTGCTTTTTTTTTATTATTAGTTAAGGTTGGTATACCTTATTCTATTTAATATAATTTTCATAATTTACTAAGGTTAGTAGTTAAGCGGAAGGTTTCGATAAAGTAATAAGTAAGCAATAACTTTATTTTTCACCGCATGTTATTTAACTAAGTCAAATGGAGTGGCTAACGACTACATTTGAATACCATTAAGACATGAGCTATTTCCACTTTCAAAATGCGAGTAAATAATTGAATTGCTATAACAACTATTTTATAACAAGGACCAAGCATGGCTTTCTTATTTCGATTTATTAAACAGTTCTTTATAAAGTCTTTTAAATTTTTTAATTTCATTCGTTTGTTAATACTTAATGCTGTGTTCTTTATTATCGTGTTGGTTATTTTTGTCTCATTCAATACTCAAGAGGAAAAAGTACAAGTTGCTGATAACTCCTATCTCCGCCTTAACTTAAATGGTGATATCGTAGAGCAAAAACAAGCCATTAATATTTCTCAGGAAATATCAAAACAATTAACAGGGTTGGAGCAAGAAGTACCTCAGGAGTATGAAACTCAAGAGCTAATAAAAACAATTAACTATGCCCAACAAGACTCAAAAATAACGGGTTTAATATTAGAATTGACCGGTTTACAGTCAGCGAGTTTGGATCAATTAGCAGATGTCGGGAATGCAATTAATCAATTTAAATCTTCAGGTAAGCCTGTTTTTGCTTATGCAGATAACTACACTCAAACCCAATATTACCTCGCGGCTTATGCAGATCACGTGACATTACCACCCAACGGTTTTGTACTGTTACAAGGTTATGCAGTTAACCGTTTATACTTTAAAGAATTGTTAAATAAATTGTTAATTACACCACATATTTTTAAAGTCGGTACTTATAAATCTTTTGTTGAACCTTTCACTGAAACTAAAATGTCTCAATATAGTAAAGAAGCCAACAAACACTGGTTAGACCAACTATGGCAAGGTTACATTAAGCATGTACTAGTGCAGCGTAAAGCCAATAAAAACTTAACTGCTCAATCTGTTAACCCTGATTTAATACTGCTTAAAAAGCAGTTACAAGCTGTTTCAGGTGATACTAGTCAATATGCGCTTTCAGTAGGTTTAGTCGATGAGCTTGCTTTTTACGATAAATTTATGATTAATTTAACCGCTCATTCAAATGAAAATGTTAGTCCATCTAACACCATTGATTTCCATGCCTACAGCACAACGCTGCCTCCTTTATATCAAACGACTGGATCTAACAATCAAATAGCGGTGATCCATGGCTCTGGTGAAATAAGCGCGGGTTATAGTGACGGGATAGCGATTGCAGATAAAAACTTTAACGCGCTATTAAAACAAGCAGCTAAAGATAACCGTATTAAAGCGGTTGTTATTCGTCTTGATACTCCTGGTGGCAGTGCTTTTGCTTCGGAAAACATTCGCCAACAAGTGCTCGCATTAAAAGCGTCAGGTAAAAAGGTAGTGGTTTCTATGGGGTCGGTCACGGCGTCAGGCGGTTATTGGATAGCGTCAGCTGCCGATAAAATTATAGCTGCACCAACAACACTAACTGGCTCTATTGGTATCTTTGGTATGTTTGCCACTATCGACAGAACACTTGAAAAAATTGGCATTCATCAAGATGGTGTAGCAACTAACCCTCTTTCAAACTTTGGTGTTACTCAACCATTGAGCCCTGAATTGTCAGAACTGTTCCAGATTGGTATTGAAAATGGCTATGCTCAATTCTTAAAAGTCGTTTCTGAAGGACGCAATATGAGTGAGTCTGAAGTTGATAAAGTCGCTCAGGGGCGCGTTTGGACTGGAGTTGATGCGTTACAAAATGGCTTAGTTGATGAACTAGGTAACTTACAATCTGCAATTAAGGCAGCCGCACAATTAGCATCAATAGATGATTTTGATATTGTTTTAATCGAGCCTAATGTTTCTTCTAAGCAGATATTTTTAAATAAAATATTTTCACAATCACTGAGTTTATTACCAAGCGGTATCATTAAACAACCAACGTTGTTATCTATCTTGTCTGAACTTGAGCATCAAGCCAGCTTAGTAACGCGTTTAAATGACCCACAAAACCGCTTTGTATATTGTACTCAGTGCCAAATTAGGTAAAAGAACTTCTAAAGGAGCAGTAAAAGCGCGTTTAACATATGCAGTACTTATTGTCATAAGCACTGCATCTATTAAATCTATTAATTACCCGTCAAAATAAGAAAAATTAGTTTAATTGACCTAATACTTGATCACATATTTTATGAGTAAAAAGTATATCCTCTGCAATCTCTTTATTAAAACACCCTATTTCCAATTGCTTTAGCCAATCATCAATCAAGTTAACAAAACCACGCTTATATAAGGTATTCTCCCAATCACTAAAACCTAATAAACTGTATTTTTGTTGCTGGTATAGATGGCCCTCTCTTAAGTTATCTACCTGCCAGCTATTACCATCACAATTGACCTGCAAACGCTCTTGTGTGACCCCTGCTATCCGGTTCATATTTGCATTCACTATATTATATTGGCTTTGCCATGAAACCTGTAAATTAGCTAATAAACCCAACTCAAATTGAGCTGCTACGTGTATCGTTTCTGGATAACCACTATTTGGCCTTTCTAAGTAACGTACCGTATCAATAACGTGAATAAAATCATCATAGATAAATGTGCTCGCTAAAGCGGGCAAATTAAATCTATCTTTTTGTAATGTTATACTTTTATTAGTATTGGACATAGCACTTAATGATGAGCTTATTGTTTGTACTAATGGGGCAAATCGTCGATTAAATCCAACATAAATGAGTACATTTTGCTGTTTTGCTAATGCAATCAAGGATTCAACTTGTTGTAGGTTGTCACTAAGAGGTTTATCAACATAAACAGGGATCTTATACTCGAGCGCTAATTTTGCTAACTGGTAATGAGATTCTGTTGCCGAATGTATCATGATAGCATCAGGTTTCGACTGTAATAACCTTTTATAGTCAGTATAAACTTCCGAAATTCGATATTTATCTGCCAAATATTTTACTGTACTTTCATTTCTTGAACATAAAACTGGCTGTATATTAAGGTGCTGAGAAATGATCGGTAAATATGCCTTTTGTGCGATATCACCTAAACCAACCATCGCAATACGTTGTTTAAACTGGTTATTTACACTCATTGTTAAATTCCTATTAGTATTGATACAAGTTTTAATTAATAATGACCAAAATTCTTATCTAATCAATTGTCGAATCAACTATGAAACATCGCCTCTATGCATTACAACACTATACTGAAGCTGGAGATTTGAAAGCACCTCCTGTTTTGTTATATATATTATTATTTTTATCTCGGACTTGGTTTCTGCTGTTAATCTCTGTTGTATCACAGCAAACAGGTAATACATTATTACAACTATTTTATCCTGATAAGGTACATTTTTATCTTGGGTTAATCGTTGGTTTGTTAACATTAATTGTATTTTTAGTGTCTGGTCGCCGTCACGCGCAAGATAATTGGACTTTAAAATGTTGGCCTTTTTGTTTCTATCTTATTCTGACAAGTACATTCTCAGACTTAAGCTTACAACTATATTATTTATACTTAGACCATTTTAGATATTCAATAGCAGCATCGATTCAATTGGTAGTGGTGCTATGGAGTTTCATTTATATACTCAAAAGTAAACACTTAAGAGATTGTTTTAAAAAGTAGCAGTATAAAATAATAACATCTATAAAAATGCCTCAACATTGTGAGGCATTTTTATATGACTGGCTTGCTACTAGAAGGATTTAGTGTAATTTCAAACGTGGACGTAACACACGATTAATACGTTCAACAATGGTCATTAAACCGGTACGAATATAACCATGTAAAGCTACCTGATGCATTCGATATAAAGAAATATAAACAATTCTTGCTAATCGCCCTTCAATCATCATCGAACCTTTCATCAAGTTGCCCATCAAGCTACCAACAGTACTGTAGTTACTTAACGAAACTAAAGAGCCATAATCTGTGTATTTATAATCAACTAAAGGTTTATTATTTAATGTTGCTAAAATATTTTTACCCACTAATGATGCCATTTGATGTGCAGATTGAGCACGAGGAGGAACAAATCCTCCACCTGGTAATGCGCAACTAGCACAATCACCAATCGCATATATATCTTTGTCTAAAGTAGTTTGTAAAGTTGACTTAACAATCAGTTGATTAATCCTGTTGGTCTCTAATCCAGCTAACTCTTTAAGGTAATCAGGTGCTTTAATACCAGCTGCCCAGACAATGAGATCAGCTTTAATCAGCTCACCAGATTTAGTTAACAACCCTTCTGCATTTGCTTCTGTTACCATGGTATTAGTACGTACATCAACACCTAATTTAAGTAATTCTTGATGTGCAGAAGCGGAAATACGTTTTGGTAACGCAGGAAGAATACTATCACCGGCTTCAATCAAGCTAACACGTAAATCAGCACTTTTAATATGTGAAAAACCATAACTTGATACTTGCTTTAATGAGTTATATAACTCTGCAGATAGTTCAACACCTGTTGCACCCGCTCCAATAATTGAAACATTCACTGAATTAGTTTCTTTAACACCTAATTGTAAATATTTATTAAGCATACGGTGGTGGAATTTTTTAGCCTGTTGTGGACTGTCTAGAAAGATACAATGGTCGCGTACACCTTTTGTATTAAAATCATTGCTGACACTGCCTAAAGCCATCACTAGAATATCGTACTCGAGTTCACTTTCAGGTAAGATCATGGTGCCTTCTTCATCAATCAAAGGATCAATTGAAATTGTTTTTTTAACACGGTCTAGGTTTCGCATTGCACCAAGTTTGAAATTAAAATGATGATTGGTTGCATGTGCTCTATAACTTACTGCATCAATGCCATCATCTAAAGAGCCTGCTGCTACTTCATGCAATAATGGTTTCCACAGGTGAGTACTGTTTTTATCAACTAATGTGATCAATGCTTTCTGTTTTCGTCCAAGCTTATTACCTAACTTGGTCGCTAACTCCAAACCACCCGCACCACCGCCGACTATCACTATTTTTTTCATAACTGCCCCAATAATTTAATTTTTTTATAAAAAAACAATTAACATTATTAATAAAAGTGTTTTTTTGTAAAAAAACTGATCTAGATCGTGGTTTGGATATTTTAAGATTATAAAAAAAGGCGACATAAGTCACCGTTTTTATAATCTTATTTTTAATATTGTTACCTGTGATGCATTTTACTAAATGTTAGATAAAATATCCTATACCTATGCTGGAATTTGATAACATTTTTTATCAATTTGTTGTTTATTTGTTGTTTATTTAAAGTGTAGTGACTTATTCTTCTTTAAACTTTTTAATCATCTGTAAATGAGCGGCAATATCAGTAAACTTGTGGCCTTGCTTATCATCGATAACAATGGGATAAAAATCAGCTAATTCATAATCGCTAATGGTACTGTTTTTAACCATGTCAGTGGCAGATAAAATACATAAACAATTAGTTTTATTTTGAACTCTAAAATCACTCGTGCATTTAGTATCAATATCTAAATATTCTTCTGGCCATTCAATTTTACCGACCATATTATCTTCTGGATGTAAATTAGGATTGAAGATGACTTGTTTTATTCCACACAGAAATCCAACACGTTCACTCCAATACCCCCCTAAACCAACACCACAAATTAAAGGTGATTTATCATCACTAGCTTGCACATGTTGATGGACTTCTTTAAGAATATGACTCATATCATGTTTAGGATGAATAGTGCTGTAATGAACAAAACGTACATCTTGATCAATGAATTTTAATTGCATCACTTTTTCGTGATTTCCAGGGCTCGTTGCATCGAAACCGTGTAAATATATGATCATGTATTAAGGTCCGCCTTTATTATTTTTAATATCATTTAGCGATTTATATTTTTGTAGTCTAAGTAAATTGTTAAATAGTGCAAGTTTTGCTTAACGCTATTTAGACTCGCTTAGCAGTATTTAATATTGGTCGGCGAAGTCAAGTAATAAGCGCCTGTTCTCCAACCATATTTCATTCTGTTGCAGGGGTAATGCAAGTGCATTTTTGCGAGCAAGTAATGTGGAAATTAATGTTTCATTGCATCTATTAGGTAAGGTTAAACCATCTAATATACTTATTGCCGCAGTGACATCGTTGCAGGCTAAAATTAAATCGCAACCTGCTGTAATTGCACTGCTAGCTCTAGAAAGATGGTTACCAACAAAACTAGCTCCATGCATTGAAATGTCGTCGCTAATAATTACACCTTTAAATCCTAATTGTTGTTTTAAAATGGTTTGTAACCAGTATTCTGAAAAACCACAAGGTAATGGATCACATTCAGAATAAACAACATGAGATGGCATAATCGCATCCAATTTATGCGCATTGATTAGCTCAACAAAGGGTTGCATATCATGGTTAAAAATATCCTCAGCAGATCGTTTATCTACTGGTAATGCAATATGTGAATCTGCTTTTACACTGCCATGACCAGGAAAATGCTTACCTGTACTAGCCATACCTGCTTGCTTCATACCATCAATATAAGCTGATGCAATCTGTGAAACTTGCTGTTTATCTTCACTAAAAGCGCGCTCTTTAATCACATCTGAAATCCCATTGATATCTAATACTGGAGCAAAGCTTAAATCAATATCACAGGCAATGAGCTCACTAGCCATTACAAATGCACTAGCTTTGGCAAGCTTGATTGCTTGAGGAAGAGATTCTGATTTAGAAAGTAGTGCTCCACATGCAGGTAACTCAGTAAAGCCTTTACGAAAACGCTGAACTCGACCCCCTTCATGATCAACTGCAATAATGATCTGATGCTTTGCATGTAAACGAATTTGCTTTACTAACTCCTTTAATTGCACAACATTATCATAATTACGGGTAAATAAAATGACACCAGCCACTAATGGGTGTGCCAAATATTCTTGCTCAATAGATGTTAAACAAAACCCTTCTACATCCAAAATTATTGGGCGCATATATTTTATTCCAATTTAAAAAAGCCAGCTTTGCTGACTTTAAAAGTAAACTCATAACGTATTTATATTATTGAAACACGTTATGAAATTATCACTAAATAATATTAACTAATTCTATCGAGTAGTTTTTTTACTTCTTTCAATTTATCGTCTTGTGCACTTTCTAATAGTTTAGTTAAGATAGATTTTGCTCCGTCTTTTTCATCTATTTCTAAGTATGCTCGCGCGAGATCTAATTGAGCAGCAACGCCATCATCATCACTATCAAATTCTGTGAATGATTCAACAACATCCGGGAATTCTTCTAAACCAAATTCTAGGTTAAAATCTTCTTCACTTAACTCTTCTCCACCATTGCTTGTTAATAGTGTATCAATATCAATATATCCATCATCATCATTTTCATCAATGCTTGGTAATGCGACATCTTCATTAAATGCACCATTACTTAATTGCTCAGCTAAAGAGTTTTGGTTTTGTTCTTTATTATCGGAGTTATCTGTATCATCAATACGACTAGAATCGGATGGCTTATCTTCTGAAACTGAAGAATCGGCAGCAAGCGCTTCTGACTCTGCATCAAGTTCAGAGATTGTTTGATCAACACTTTTAAGCGTTGAAAGATCAACATTTTCAAATTCACTTAAATCATCAATGTCATCAGCTATTTCAATAGGTGTTTCGGAATCTAATGAGGTTTCGACATCATCAGCTGTTTCACTAGATGTTTCAGAATCTGATGAAGTTTCGACATCATCAACTGTTTCACTTGAAACTTGCTGATCTAATGAGGTTTCGATGTCATCGACTGTTTCATCTGATGCTTGCTGATCTAATGAAGTTTCGATGTCATCAGCTGTTTCAATAGATGTTTCAGAATCTGAT
>TARA_R110001583_G_scaffold193758_1_pt1 | contig 11437 bp, 15 predicted proteins | sample TARA_R110001583 | Tara Oceans TARA_R110001583 (sample SAMEA4398432) | marine metagenome | biome: Polar Biome; feature: [MES] marine water layer (ENVO:01000295) within the mesopelagic zone...; material: water (ENVO:00002006), including particulate matter (ENVO:01000060) such... | reverse complement strand
GCGGTGAACAGCGCTTCATACGACCTCACGTCGCACGCCCCATTATGATTTAGAACAATTTCTCATTCGAACTTTGTGTTTCTGTGTTTGCCTTATATTTACTAATGTGGAAAGCAAAAGATAAAGCCATCGTAACTTGTCTTGTAGTATGTCTTAAAGAATATCAAGAGGACTTATGATCCCAGTATGATGGCCACCATGCACAGCTCTGACTTTACTAACGCTTTTTGTTGGATTGCGAAAGCACTGAAGCAGCTAAAGATTTGGTAACATCATTGTATTTTTCGCTATGTAACACAGCCGAAGCGACACTTTCCATTTCTGCACCAGTTTGATGTGATGTGCTGGATTGACTTAGTACTGAACCTGCTAAGGCTTTTTGAATCTGAGAAGAACCATTGCTCGTCAAAACAGATGAAGCCAATGAAGCCATTTGCGATGAACTTTGCTTTTTGTTAGTCATAATTGACTCCTTTTTCACTTTTAAACATCAAGCGACATGCTTGAATTCGGTTTGAACGACTGATGGTTTTTTACCAGCTTCATGCAAGATCTTTACACACCAGGGGTATCTCACTGGTTGGTGACGTTCGTATTGATAGACTGAAACACTTGGTAGGTTACGCTTGTCATAGGCCTGTCCAAATCTGAAGGCAACGCTATTTTGAGATGCAAGCACCAAATGTATATGTTCCACACCTTGAGCTAACAGTGTTTTGCAATATTCCAAGAACTTCCCACTAAGTCGGTCTTGCTTTTCTTTCGACCAGTGGTTGTTTCTGTCAAGTGATGGCAGTGATAGGTAGTGAACCGGAAAACTAGTGAAAACCGAGGCTATAGCCAGCCTATCAACCGGATAAGAAATCGATACTGCGAGTACGACGGAATTACCTTTAATCGATGATGGCTCAATGGTAAATTCTTCACCGTCGTCAACTCCATTCAACCCTCGCCAGTCCCCAACATCCCGGTCCCAGTCAAATACTGTGATTTGGCTTTCATCATCTAGCAGGTAACCGGTATAAAACGTAAATGGAACTGGAAATACTCCGCCGTAGGCAATTGAAATATCAGAAGCAGCTAACTGAGCAGTCTTCTCGGACAGACTAATTTTCAAGTTATTAACCCTGGTTAACGCCACATCAGGTCTAGTGATTACGTTGTCAGTAATCTTTTCTCGGATGTCATTAACAATTGAATCGACCTGCCATGAGCACTTGTTTTTTATATACTCACTCAATGGTGAATCCGATGTATCAATCAAGCCCCGTTGCTCGATGACTATAGATTTCTTTTTGTCGTTCAGCTTCTTTTCGTTTCGGTAGCGTTGGTATTCCCAAGCTGCCCCGAACACAATCAACCCGACTTCAATAATTAAACAAATACCTACTATAAACTGCGCAGAGCTTGAAGATTGATACCCAAACACCAACGTTCTTTCTGCATCTTTGTACATGAACGATATAGCCCAACTCCCGGCCAACGTCATAGGTAGCAAGTAGACCCCAGCCCTGAAAACCATCAATGCTGGTGAACGCCTTCTAAACAACCAATCTGCGGCTTTTTCAATAAAATAACAGATCGCTTTTTTCATCTTCCGCTCTCTTCAATCACATCATGTTCAACACCACCGCCGTCCCATTCACCAAGGGTTAACCAAAACTCAAAATACATTAACCACATTGAAGCCCATGGCAAAATCGTGTTTGCCAAGAACATGGTTGGTTGCCATTCGCTGACTTTGTTTTTTTGTTTGATTACTGGTAAGTAGAGACAGAGTTGAGTGCCCCTTATGCCTGTTTGGTTCTGGTAAATATGGGGAATTTTCCGACCTTTGGCCAAGACCGATAAATCGGGCTCTTTAATGATGCAGACAGGAGAATGGTTAAGTGTATACTTAATCACCACACGGTATTCTCTTGAAAGTGGTGTGGGTTGAAGTGTACCCTCCCACCGCACCGTTTTATCATTGCCGGTAATCACGACTATTCCTGGACAAAATTGCTTCAAAGACAGGTATTGTTCACGAATGCCTATTTCTGGTTGTTCAAGTCGTTTTAGGAATAATGGATCAGTCGCCATAGAACTGATTCCTTTTAACAGGCACTACTTGGCTAACAACCCGCGAAGCTGCATGTACCTTTCCTGCAGTGGCTGCAGCTAAAGCTCCTGTACCAAGCGCAACGCGCAGATTCCCATTATTTCTGTTCTCATTAACGGCTTCGATAATTCGATTTTTAGCGGCAAGTACCGGCTTTTCCCCAAATGCACCGGACAGTGCTGCGAAAACATTATCCATACCTTGATTGTTTGCACTCGCCAGATGCTCAAATGTATCGACTGCTGCCTGGTGCCAAGCATAAAATGCATTTCGGTATTTTTGCCCCTCTTGCCTTTCGACCCGATTCCACTTTTCAGCATAGTTCTCCGGTCTCATTGTGGGATTTGTGACAAAGACCTCATCAAAATTGATCTCAATATGAAAAGGCATCAGCTCAATAACGTCCAGAATCAAATCGAACTCGCTTTCATATTCTTTTCCAGACTTTACGACCTCGACGTAAGCTAAACTGGCTAACATTGTGATTATCACAGAGATTGGTCTGAAATCAGCGTGTATGTTTTCGCCCTGCTGAGACCAAACGTCCCGATGGCGTTTCAAAATTTGGATAATCCTATTGAGTGGTTTCTTCTTTGATTGATCAGGTAATTCCGTAACGGATTTATTGGTCAAGGTTTCCAGAAGTTCGTGCTTTCTGCGTATTACCGGGAACATGGAACAGGCTTTCTCAAACCCTTGAGCCATCCCTTCCGGGTTAGATTCCTTAAAGCCTGTATGCTTATCCACGACCCACAAAGGATGGACATGTAACCCAGGAAGGTCATATTCTTTGGCAGGTGTGATGTCTAAGTGATAATCACCCTTGTAGTTGATCCTAAGCCCTCTGGGCAGATCTTCCACTAACTCTTTGTAGACTTCGTTATCTTTAAGATGTTGTTTGACTACTTTCACTATTTCGTCTCGTGTTGCATGGCCTGCATTAGGTAAAAATAGGATTAGATCGACGTCAAATTCCTCTTGGTATAGAGGTTTGTTTGTTGTTCTCAGCCTCATCGAGCCTTGTGGATATATTTGTGCCTCTTTAAGTAATGGATGGTCACAACTCGCCAGATAGCTACCAACAGTGTTATAGGCTGCCTCAATACGTTCGCGCTGAGTTTTCGTCAGATCTAGGTTGTCAAACACAGAGTCCAACATTTCAACCAACATGGATTTCTTATGTTCACTGAGAGCTCGGGCATTAGTAAATAATTCGGTCACGATATACCTCATTCTATGTTTTAGAGTGCCAGGAAATCCCTTTGACGTTGATTCAGCACTTACTTGCGCGATGAAGAAAGTTGACCTACCGATCAACATACTGTACTAAAGACTTACGCTACCAACTACATGTTGAGTGAAGCTATGCGAATAAGCACATCATATAGCGGTTTATTAAATTTAACACTGTACCACGTATAATAATTAGATCTGGCTAGGTGATCAAGTGCTTGTTAGTGATCTTTTTTTAGTACATGATAGGTAAACAGTAATAGCGATTATTCACAACGTGCAATGAATGGAATTATGAACAATCAATACAGTTACTTAGAGCTTTTGGAGAAAACCAAAAGCACTTCCAAAGCAGATCGTTTGGCTTTCATTGATTTTATATTGATGTTTAAAGGGGGCTTAAACCGAAGTGATTTGACTGATTTCTTTGGTATCAAGGAGGCATCTGCATCAGCAGCTATTTCTGACTACAAGAAGTATCGAAAAGATAATGTCTCGTACGAACATAGGGAAGGTAGGAATGTAATAAAGTTGGATACTTTCAATCCACTTCTTAGATTTAGTGCTGAAAGTGCGCTTAGTATGCTGGCTAATGGATTTAACAAGGGTAAGGTTGATAGTCAAAGATTTATACCGTACGAAAGAGTTGCTCTACTACCTAAAAAATTAGATGTTGAAATGATTTCAAAAGTAACTAGGGCTATCAGTAATAGAACCGCTATTGATTGTGAGTATTTTTCCAAATCTATTGGTACTCAGATCAAAAGACAATTGTTTCCTACAGCTATTTTTTATGATGGCATTTCGTGGATGTTTAGAGCATATAGCTTAGGTAGCAAGTTCAATAATGATGGATTCAAGTCATTCAATTTTTCTAGGTTGAAAGCAGTCACAGAAGCTCCGAATATACCGGCGTCGCCAACACAGCGTATTGAAAGTGACAAGGAGTGGCATATATCTATACCAGTAGTGCTTAAAGTTCATCCATCAATTGAAGGAACTCAGAAAGAGACACTCATTTACGAGTTTGATATGGATAGGGATACTGAGCAACTTACGATTAGCGTAAAGGCTGTACTCTTTTATTACTTAGTTGAACAATGGAAAATTGACACTCGAAAAGTCAGAGAAATTGATGATGATCGCCGTGGTAACGATAATTATAACTTTTTGTTAATAAATCGCAGCACTATGGAAAATTATAATTGTATGGAAAATGTGCTTAAATGATGTTTTCCTTTTTGAGGTAATCTATGGAAGCCCTCACTGCTCCATATAAAACCTGATTATTAATGATCTTTTGGTCTTGCATAGTTGATAGTTCCTTTTATACAAATACTTTTTCTTAAGGTGGTGTCACCATACTTTGTTGTGGGGGCTTAAAACGGTGAGCTGAAAGTTGAGACAACTTTTTTCTCTAAAACCACCTAAAACAAAGCGGCTTAAACATCAGCACTTATTGCCGTAAACACAACCTATAAAAATTTTAATTCGAAACCAACCGATTAGAGTAAAAGCACTAACGCGTTTCTGTCCAATTCCAAGTTAAAATGGGCACATTTCTCGTTCACTGTTAAGTGAAAGCTCGGAAGTTCACATCAACTTGAGATAGCGAACAATGTTTCAATTAATGATAGGAAACTTAACTTAATGACAACTGACTTAAACGGTGGCGTTATGGATGCTAAATATGTTGGTATTTCTGAGTATTTTGCTACGGGAGAAGGTGTTACGTATGTAATGGCATCCGGTACAAAGACCCAGATTTATGAGTTTGCTGGGCCTTACTTTTCAATTGGGTTAGCACTTTACTCGTTTGCAGATATAAAAAGCGCATTGATTGAATGTGAGGGTATGGATGAAACCCGCATCATGGATGATAAACGCTTAAGAGCAGCATATATTCTGAAAACTCATTTGCCCAGCGCTGCAAATTTCATCAAACAGTTTGGTTTTGGGACATTCTCGTACAAGTTTCATTACAATTTGAGCTAGTAGATTGGCTCTGTAATGAAATAGCCTCGACAGCATTCATTCACTTTGAATCCAAGTTTTCACTTCTAATTTGCTTTAATAGCAAAGCTTTGCTTTCCTCTGACATTTTGTCGAGCAAGCAGATTAATTCGGCTGAGCTTTCAGATTCACAAAAAAAATAAGCTACAGGTACTTCTAACTCATCAGCTATCGCTTTTAAAGTTGAATAATCAGGGGTGTGCTTACCTTGCTCATATTGGTTCATTCTAGCACTCGCTGTTCCAGGTTCCATTCCTAACAGAATACCTAGCTTCATCTGGCTAATCCCTTTCTTCAGCCGTGCCATTTTGAGCCTAAGCGGAAGTGGATTGATCTTTGTTTGTGACATTGGTTCATTATTGTTATTCCAAAGTAACTTAGATTGTCTTAGTTTTTTTTCTTCAGGTATACTAAGCAATCCTTAGTGTTTTGTTGTTAGTTGTCAAGTTGTGCCCAGATTTTTTCAAAGCAACCTGCAAACACTAAAAAAATGCATTAAGCATCCATAAAAAATAAACGTAACAAATCTTAGCTATTGAAATTGTTAGTAAATTAATCTTTGGTGTAAATATGATTAGCATAAACGAAGTTCTCTTGGATATTTTAAAGGAAAAAAACCTGCAATCATTTTCTGTAAATAAACTAAAAAAAATGTTCATAGAGGTTGTTCCAAGCATTGATAATCGACAACTCAGCCAACTCGTTCACAGAACGCTGAACAAACTCTGTAAAAACGAGTTTGTAGAAAAAGCAACTGATGAAAAAAAAGCATCGTATAAGAAGACCATACACTTCGATGAAAGCAAACTCTGTAAGAGTAAATCTAGAATTAGTCTTGTTGAAACAAAAGCAGAAGATTCAGCTATTAAAAACCAACAATTAAAAGCAACACTTAATCAATATCAAGTTGATTTGCTGGGCTTTATTGGCGAAGCAGAGGAATTCAAAAGAATTTTTAATGAGTATCCAGAAGCTAAAACTGAACTGTATAGTCAATACATGGATGCAAGAAATCAGAGTTCCACAATAATTGGTAAAATAAAAGCCCTGGAGGCTTGTATAAATATGGTCAAGGGTTAATTAGATGCAATTAAGAACTTGGCAAAAACGTTGCGTAAATGAAGCGCTCAGATGCTATGATTTTCAGTCACATTTTATGTGCTTAGCTACACCAGGTGCAGGGAAGACTGTAATGGCTGCTACATTAGCAGCCAGATTAATGGATTTGAAAAAAATCGATTTCATTTTATGCTTCTCACCCTCTATTGAAGTTAATGAGAGCATTAAAATAACATTTACAAAAATATTTAATCGACGGTTTGATGGTCTACTCGGTGCTTTGGGGGGGATCTACACCTATCAATCCATGTCTTCATTTAGCTCTGAATTTTGGCAGCTCCTTAAAAGTAGTAAAGTCCTCATAATTTTGGATGAAGTTCATCACTTGAAAGGCTCAGAGCTTTGCAATGCAAATGCTTGGGGTGAAGAGGTATTACTTAACATACAAAATCAAGCAGAATATACCCTAGCATTATCGGGTACTCCATGGCGTTCAGACCAAGCCCCAATTGTTTTATCTCGATTCACCGAACCAGATAATACAATCCACTGTGATTTTGTTTATGGGTTACAAGAGGCTGTGGCCAATGGCGTTTGCAGAAAACCTAACATTGTATTGATTGATAACGATAAAATTGAACTCGGTACGACAAAAGGTTCAAAGGTTTTTAACTCTATAGCTGAACTGTTGACACAAACTAAGTTTAGCTACCAATCATTAATTAATAACACTCAGATAGTTCATTACATCTTGCGCCAATGCGTGCAAAAACTAGATGAATTGAGGTATGAAAACCCTAGGGCTGGTGGTTTGGTTGTGGCGAGTTCTATCCAACATGCTATGGAGCTATATAGAATTCTTAAATCCGATTTCAAACAATCCGCATGTATTGTGACCTCAAACCTAAAAAATACCTCTACGATCATTGATACATACCGTAACAATACTACCCAGTGGATCGTAAGTGTGGGGATGATTTCAGAAGGCACAGATGTACCACGGCTTCAGGTTTGTTGCCATTTAAGTAGAATTCGTACTGAAATGCATTATAGGCAGGTGTTAGGGCGTATTTTAAGAATATCAGATAATGCAAAGCAAGCATGGCTATTTACTCTAGCGGAATCTGCCCTTATCGATTTTGCTAATCGGATTGGTCATGATTTACCGGATTATCCTGTTGTTTTTGCTCAGAACGAAAATCAAAAACTTAATATCGAATTATCTAATACTGAGTGTGATATTGACGTGATAGAAGAGACTAATGTGTTATCTTTGAGTGAAAATAAATCTTTATCTATTTTAAAGCACGCACAAAAACTAACCGACCTTGAAGAAGAGAATCAATTTAATCTAGCACTACTCGGAGGCTATAAAGAAAAATTAATAAACATGATTATCTGATATGTGCAAATTAATATTAAATCAGCGGCGCAATTCTAGGAGCGGACATGCAAAAAGATCTTGTGAGTTTTAATCGATATCCAGACCGAACACTATTTACTTTTGTTAATCTTTTTGCAGGTATCAGATACCCGGTCAACATGATGTTTATGCCTGATAAGACTGTTATCGTGGTTGTTGCAGGTGCTCAATATCGATGCAAGTCGGATCTAGTCATAGTACGAACTGATACCACTTCCGTTAGGGATAAAAAGCTTGAAGACTTAACGTATTCAATCAAAGCAGATCAGCTAAATTTTTATATTCCAGCGATTGTTCACAAGCAACTGATTTCTTATCCTGAGTTTGGCCAACAGAAGTTGATGGATGGTAATGATGACTAATAAACGATAAAAGACAAGGGACTAATCTTGTCTTTTATCAATCTAAATACTATCTATACCAACCATCAGCTAATACTTCAGCCTGTTCAAGTACCAGTTTAATAGCCGCTTCTGCTGCATCTGGTGGGTATTTCCATCTACGCAGTAATCTGCGTATAAGGTTACGCATTCTGGCTCGGACACTATCTCGCTTTTGCCAGTCAACTGTTGCAGACTTACGCAATTGTTGAGTTAACTCAATTGCAAGGCTGCGCAGGTTATCATCACCTAGTTGACAAACCGATTCTTCGTTCTCGATTAATGCACGGTAAAAGGCAATTTCATCGACTGAAAGGTTTAGCTTATCAAGCATCTCAGCATCTCAGCATCTTTTTGCATCTCTTTAGCCCATTGAATGAGTTCTTCAATGACCTGTGTCCATTCCAACACCTGAAGAGCAATGTTGAGTTGTAAAACTCAACTATAGATAAAAATGCATAATTGGCTTTAGCTGTGTGCTGTTTCAAACACGTCAGTAATGCTATTTTTATAATCTGATACATAACTAAAATGGATAGCACAGTGAAGCATGGCATCTTCTTTTTTTGCATAAAAAATAGATAGATGAAGGTGCGCTTCTAATGGCGCGGTTATAATTGACACATCAAGTAAACCATCATCTACTGTAATGCTATAGGCTTTTTGATGTTTATCTATCCACCGACAAATATAATCCCATGCATTATCTTGAACCTCATACTGGTTATTTGCAGAATAAAAATAGTCTTCAATAATGCTAGTATTTAAAGAAAACATCTGCGGTAATTTAATATCTTTCGGTCGTCCACCCAGAACTGGCACACTGTAATTGCTATTCTCAGCGAAGGTTAATAGCCGTATTGGACTCATTAACTGTAATCATTTTAAAAAACCTATGTTAGTTGTAAAGTAATTATTCAACGCCATGTAACGTTAATGGCTAACTCTCAATTTGAAATAGTGGCTCTCAACAATGAAAAAAATTACCTGTTTGCTCTTCTTTATTACTTCAATTAACGCATCAGCGACTGAGGTCATTACCTGCAAAGATGCCATGTCAGTCGGTGGAGAAGCGAAGAGTGCTCTACATCATCTAGCGCAGCAACGAGCGCAACTCGATATTGAAAACTTTGTAGAAAAGCCTTTAATTAAACCATATTTGGGTGTTTGGGGCTCGTCAAGCTATCCAGCAGTAATGGCAGAATTAGTAGAAATATATTGGTGTAAAGCAGCCAATACTCCACTTCATGAAGCGTATTATCGCTTCTATGCATCAAATAAACACGTTTTTACACATTAGTTTTATTCAAAATCTCATTAAAGCACCAGCATAATCAACTAGCACACTACCTTTTATCATGATTATTTAGAACTAAATAAAGTCGGTGCTGAAATGTTTAAAACGTTTTGTCGGAACAAAAATTAGGATCACCATCTAAGATACTACTGATATACAAAAACTAGATATACGTGTACGACCATATTAAAGTTTGATAAAAAATTAAGGTTGTCATGAGCGGTAACAACGCAATAGTTTGATAATTTATCTGAGGACCTAGCCTATGCCACATCCATATCAATAGGTATGTTTTATGCTATAGGAATTTGCTTTTTTACGGTAGTTTTTTGTACAGATTTGTAACTAATCACCTTTTCTGATTACATCTTTTAAGAAAAGTTTTCGATATTTTAGCTTTTATATTGCCCATGAGTTTTCCAATATATACCTTACTGTCACGTTTTGGGGCAGAAACGAGTTATTAACTTCAGTAAACTGTGATTCCTCTGCTACTGCAAAACAGTCGAATCACCTACAAACTAATGACCAATTTTACTCACCCACCACATACATTGTCTGGCTCGCTACTTTATTCAGAGCCATAGGGCCACATGGTGATACAGATGGTTCACTTAAAGCGGTGAACAGCGCTTCATACGACTCACGTCGCACGGGCAGAAATGAGTTAGTTTCTGAAAATGTGGTTCCAATGACTAGCTGTTGGCATATGTGCAAATATGCTCAGTGAAAACAAATCACCTGACACAGGGGGAGTCCTTGAAGCTGAGCTGACTCTAGATCTGATATTTATAGTTAACAGATACAACAATCGGATTAGTATTAGACAAGTTTATTCATCATCGTCTATTAACGGAAAACCAAAATCAATTTCTACACTTTCAACTAAACTTTCAGCACTTCTACACATACTTGCTGTGAGCGGCTGTAGTTTGTCGGGGTGTTGTTGCATATCATTTGCAAGAAAAGTTAAAAAACTTTCCAAAATAGGATCTTCTTCTGTTGATGTACGAGAAATTAACACGCTAACATTTCCTTTAATTGTGGTAAAGCCTAGGAATACTAGATACTTACATCAGTTACAATGTAATAAAGTTATGAGTAAAGGCAAACGGTATACCGAGGCATTTAAAATCCAAGTAGTGAAGCCGTTCGCTGATTTACTAACTACTTTTCCGTCATACAAAAAAATTGGTTAACGACTTAACGGAAAATAACGCTCTGATAAGGCCTAACAAGCATTAGGGCAAAATTATCTTGGATCAAACGTGCATTATCAATAGCTTTAGTTGGGAGTATAAGATTTATCTATCCCAAAATCCTTTCCAGGAAGATCTAGGTTTTTATCAAGCATCACAGCTTTTCTATGCTCTTTTAAAGCAGCAACAGTAAATTTAAAGCAGGCTTCACATAAATCTAAATGATAAGAAGCGCCATCTTCTTTGGAACCATAGCCCCAAATTGCTTTAAGCTCACCAACCTCTTCGTATTTATGGCCAATTAAATCAATCATGACGCTGTTTCCACATACGTCACAAACACGATCGACTACTGTATCAACTAGCTGCATTTGATAGAGTTTCATTAAATACTCTTAGGGATAAGAATTGTTAAACAGCCAGCATTGTACATTACTAAAATGTGTTCAACTAGTTGATCAAAAGGAATTGTCCTCATTAGTTATACCGCATAATAGGGAGCGTACGTGTTCATTATTTCATTGAATAAATGCTGTTTCTTTGGTTTTTATCGACTCTCTATCAGACTGTCGGTGATCAATATCTTGATAATGTTACATTATCAAGAGGGGTTTATTTTGCAAAAGAGAGGCTTGCTTCTTCTTTATTGACTGCTAAAATGACTGTATGTAAAAAAGGGCTATCCACTTAGCACAACCAACCACTATATGTTGTGGTTATCGATTTTTAATT
>TARA_R110001583_G_scaffold96841_1_pt1 | contig 11441 bp, 8 predicted proteins | sample TARA_R110001583 | Tara Oceans TARA_R110001583 (sample SAMEA4398432) | marine metagenome | biome: Polar Biome; feature: [MES] marine water layer (ENVO:01000295) within the mesopelagic zone...; material: water (ENVO:00002006), including particulate matter (ENVO:01000060) such as...... | reverse complement strand
CCCTGTCAAGAACTTTCACAGTTTTTTTGAGCTGAATAGTTACGAGGATTTTTACGATGCTCGCGGAAATCGAGAATCCGTCTGCCAGCGATTCAAGGAGGCCTATCTTGTTACCGTGTATCCCGACGAGCTTGACGACCTTATGAAGGGGCAAAAACTATCGCTGCGAGCTGCTTGGCTTAAAAACTCAAGAGCTCATGTCGCATATAATGAAACTAGAGGCTTTGTGTTAATCAGCCAGCGATACCCACATAAGCATCTTAAGTTATTTTTTGGCGGAATTTTCTTTCTATCTGGTATGGCAACTTTGCTACCGATCGCCCTATCAACTGCAGCCATTGCTTTAGGTAAGCTAGAAATAGCAGCACAATTTGGAGTAGGAGTCTTCGCATGTGGCTCTATTGCCTGGGTAGCCTTGAGCGGATGCGCGGCAAGTAGTGGAGCCCTTTCTTTAACTGAAAGTAGTTGTCGGCCCCTCATAGGGCCACCGAACTCAATGGAGGCTGCGAACGCTATGGAGCTAGAGGATCGAAATGAGTCAGAGAAAACTGAAAAACCGCAGGATAGATTAGCTTGAGCTACTATTTCTTATCCCTTCGATAAGCGATTGCGTAATGGGGTCGCTTCAGCATCTCTATCGGGCTTTGGGAAACTCCTTCCGAAGACCCTGATCATGCAGCTGTTGGTTAATCCAATCCCAACTGATCCACTCGCTGTCATCCCAGATTCCGTCACTAGCACCTGTCATTGGTCTGCCTGTCATTGAGCATCGCATATGCCTACTTGGCTTGTTATCAGGTAACTGCTTTTAGAGAAGGTTTGGCGAGAATCTGTCTGATAATTGCATCTAACCGTGCTCTTTTCGTCGGAGCGTATGCTTCACTCCTTTCATGCCAGTAAAAGTATTTCTCTACAAACAGCGGGGCTTGTGCCAGTTCGACCATGGGGAGCATCGTAGCCCAGTCGGTGCATTCAGGAATCCAGTCTCCTTCAATCTGAAGATACTCATGTGGAATCGCATCGAACAGCTTTTTCTTGAAAGCTCGTAGGTGGGCCCAAGTTTCCGCCCCCCAGAGTTCACGAGGGGCGGAGTATTCAGGACGATAGATCTTTAGCGGCTTATCTGGTCGGTGCATGCCTGCCTGGATCAGGTCATGGCCTTGGTGAAGATAATGCTTCAATTGTGATATCACTGTATCGCCAATGAGAGCATCGTCCTGATCGAGCACGACGATCAAAGATTCTGGATTCGAGCAAATACAGCTAATCGCTTCGATAAAGTTAGGCATACGGCCTTTGGCAACTGTGCGACGAATGAGTGTTGTTCGATCGGCAAGGGAGCTGAGTAACAACGGTATTTCGCTGCTGATAGCCGTAGCAGATCCATCATCGATGACCACTAAGCCAAACGACTGATCATTTTGAGCACGTAAGCTATCCAAACATCGTCGCAACTTTTCTTCTGGGGTGTTTCGTCCTTTCATCAGGACGATGATCTCTTCGCTGCGTGATGGATATTTCCAATCGTCACCGCCGTTCAGCTGGAGGTCCCATTTCCCCAATTGTCTCTTTGGTACAATCCCCTGCGCTACGAGATCACGAATCCGGGACTGTAGTCCGAGATCGGATTTGTCGCTGTTAAGAGGATGGATGTAAAACGTGCGGGGATCGCCGCCTCTCAACGTTTTTAACCCGTGTTTTATCTGATGCTTTTCAAAGGCTCTGTGCCAGGTGAGCTCCGGCTTACCATCAACGACGGAATTTTCGATGGGATAGCAACTATGCATTCTGGCTAGGTCTAGCAGCCCACACCGTACCTCTGGCACATAATGACCAGGTACAGCGTAATAAGGGTTAGGAGTGGATTCGAGTGGATGAGGTATGTTGAATCCTACGCCTAGAGCCTCGAACGTCTGCTCCAAAGCAGTAACCATGTCAGCAAGATAATCATGCCCCCAATCTCTACGACCGATCAGAACATCGGTATCGCATTGGAGTACATATTGCGTTGAAACCTGTTCGAACCCCCATAGCTGTGGAAACAGCGGGGCATTGGCAACGGTATGGGTTGAACAGCTATTGATGTTGAACCATGCCTGATAGCTACGGCGTATAGTTTCTTCGTCTGTTGGTGCGACATGAATGCGATCAACCACTCCATCGAGTTTGAGCTTCTCCGCCACAGCGAGCAACTTTTCTGGATCTGCGCTTGTGTGCTCCCGCAGAAAAGGCCCTGGATGCGGGTCGATCAGCAGCACTACTTCATGAAACCGTTGGGGGAATGAGAGCTGGTAAACGATGTGATGACACTGCCTTTCTAAGACCTCGGCATCCATAGCACAGGTCTTGATCATCAGTGATACGTTGTTACTTGTCGTCAGCGGGTTATCAGCCGATGTGTTAATTTTTTTTAGGGTCTCTGACAGCCGATCACGTATCAGTGAATCGTAGAAGGAGGCGAAGCCTGGAATCTTCTCAAGAACATCTTCTTGTCGATCCAAACTGCTTCGGCGGACCAGTTCCTCATCATCCCAGTTCAGTATGAATTGGGAGTAACAGCGGGCCGCAATATCCAGAAAACTGCTTGCCGTTAGTGGACAGATATCAGAGCCAATATCGATGTAGCACAGCTCACCGGTATCAGTAAGCCGAAAGTTTGTACGTTTGATATTTCTCGGGGCAACCTCTCGTTGCAAACAGTGGAGCAAGAAGTGCTTGAGTATGGTTACGTCTAAAGGTGGCTCCACTGGCTGAGATGGGAACCAGCGGTACTCGCAAACCCACTGATGGGCATCGTTTTTATACCAGTTGGGTTCTGGAATATGGGGCATTGTTCCTTTGAGTAGGTGTTGAAGCGTCGAGACGTTCTCATCAGAGATCGTTCGCATGCAGAAGGTCTTTCTGACCGTGCCGCCAATTCTCTCGACGACACCCTCCATGCCATAACCAAGGATCTGCGAACCGGAATGTAGAAGTTGCAACCAGGTGTTCGTTGTTTCTGCCAAGCGCGACCGCGAACGTTGCCATCGGGAGGTTTCGCGGTTTTGCGCTGTCGAGTGACCGTTCAGTGTGTATTCGCAATATATTGGTGTTCTGACAACTGCAGCATGCTGCGAATGCATGAACAGTAGTTGCGCTAGCAGCCAGTGATCTTCCGCACTTTTGATGTTTGGATATCGAAAGCCGGTATGGGTTTTGAGCAGCAAGTTACAGGAGGGGAGTTCATGGGTGGTTTCACCCTGGGACATGGCCTCGATAAATTGCTGTAGTCGATCGCTGTTGAGCAGAACTTCTGCCGTTGCGTAGTTAACTTCAGGCAGGGGAGAACCTTTCAATACGAGCGAGTTGCTGCCAACCACAAATCGGGCGTTGTTGATATATCCTTCTCGGACCAAGGCGCTCAAGGAATTGTGGTGTGCAAGACGGTCGTCGGCGTCGAGTCGTGCGACCCAGTCGCAATTCGGCATGTGGCGATCAACGAAGTCCAAGATTGCATTCCGAGCGCGAGCCGGTGTGCCACAGTGCCCTTTTAATACAAGGATTCGTTGATCCTTGAGCAAATCAGAGACGTCTTTCTGCCAGTCGTCTGACGAGCCATCATCCAGGATAACCACTCCCAGTTTGCCATCTACTTGTTGTTCCAACGCACTCTGAAGAGCACGTCGAATGTGCGCTCTTTGGTTATGCAGCGCGATACCAATGATAACGTCAGCTTCCTTGATCTGAGGCGTGACAAGGTGGCATGGGGTTAACGTTCGGGGAGAGAGTATTTTCTCAAGGCGCGGTGGTTTTGGAGGAATCATCCGTTTCCTTAGCTTCTCTTTGGTTCCATGTTTTGTAAATCTGCTGCCAGGAAGGCGACTGTGCCGCCTCATCTAGCGAAGAACGCAATTTTGGTGGCACATAGTGGCCATCGTAAAACCGACCACATAACGAACAGGCTTCTTGTAGCAATTCCTTCATATCATCGGCTTTTGCCGGAATATGCGATCTTCCTGTTTTTCCTCCCAGAACGCGGTCAATCCCCCCTGCAACCGCGCAGGGATAGTATCCGCGCGGGGTCAAGCCGATGCCGCACTCGTCCATTATGGAGCACCCATTGGTATAGTCAGCAAAACGATATGTGCGATCATCCACGGGCGCGAGATTAAACGGGGCAAAGGAAGGCTGTACATTGGATGTTTTCGCGCTGTTCTCGATCTCTATATCGTGCGGTAAGGAGGCCAGTGCCTTGCGGGTGTGTTTTCCATAGCCATTCGTGACGACTTCGATTTTGCAGCCAGCATGATGCGCCTTGTAACGCAGTAACTCGTCAATAATCGCACTGAACTGTGGATGATGTGTCGGCTCTCCACCAAGTACCCGAATCCGCCGCCAGTCGCGGCCTTGAACAATCGATTCATCAACAAAAGATCGAATGTCAGTAAGTTCCAACGCTTCTTTAGAGGGCGCTTGCGTGCAGGAACGATTGCAATTGAGGCAGCGAAGATTGCAGTGATAGGTGATGTCGATCTCAATAAGGTCATGGCTTGGACGGTACTGCGGACCAAGCAGGGTAGTGACTGGACGTTGGACGCGAATGAAACGCCACCATTTCTTGAGTCGAAAGATAAACTTCGCGACCGTCACTAATCGCGTCGGGTAATCAGATGCGTACTTAAACTCAGCAGCCACCGGTTAGCTATCCACTTCAGCGGTGGAAACGAGATCGCAGTAGTCCAGCCCAAACAACTGTTGTGCACGTTCAAAAAATGCGTCTCGCTGTCTATCGACCATCATCGATCCGAAAATCGAGTAGAACAAAGACAACCCTTCACGCTTAGAGCGCGAGCCCCGCGACGATAAAGAGGGTGAATCGGTAGAACATCGCCAGTTGGCGGTCCATTGACCGGTAAAAGCTACGCGAAAATTCGGCAAGGAGAGTAGTTTGATTGCGAGGTAGCGGTCATTGGCACTCTGCATACCCTCATGGAAGCCTCCAGCTTCCGTTAACTTGCTCAACTTAACGAAAGTATTCGAACCTTGCCATCCAGGGTTGCCCACCAGAAAGTCACCTATATCAAGCTTGCTAAGCAGCGACCGTTCAATGAGTTCTTCGTCCATCCAAAACCGAAGTCCTGAAACCACCGCATCAGCTTGGGATTTTTCTGCAGTGATAGAGCAGCCAGCCAAATGATTTGAATCCCAGTCATCATCGTCATCGAGTATCGCAACATAGCAGTCGCCATATCGTTCCTGAATTGACGCTAAGCCGGAATTCCATGCGCCAGCGGCCCCATTGGCACCAGAATTCTGAGTGATTGTTATAGGGATGTTGGCGACAGAAGAGGTAATGCAGCGTGTTGTGCGAGCGTCAAACTCTTTACCATCATTTACTATCACCACCTCAGCAGGAAGGTGAGTCTGATTGCGAACACTGGCCAAGGCTCGATCTATCAGCTGACTGGCGCGGTTGCATGTGGCGATTAGTACGACGATGCCTAGGTTGTGGTGGTTTGTGACGTCCATGTACCGTTGCATGATGAATCTTGTATCAAAGAAATAGCAGTATATTAATCCTAACGATATGAAAGTAAATATTATTGTTCTCTAGTGGTGTGCTTGGACGGTATCGAATAGATAAATTTGCTGGTTTATTGATGAAGTGCTATAAATTAAAACTAAGAATTACTTAGTTTGAGGCGTGTATGCAGCTGCTGGTAAGGCCTGATCCTTTTCCTGATGAATCGTTGGAAAGCTATCTGCTCAGGCTTGCCGAGGCAAATTTTATCGAGTCATACGGTTTGCTCAGTGGTGCCGTGCGTGACTGGCTTTGGCAGCATAATCATGATGCGGCAGGCGCTTTCCCACTTGAACTTTCCAGGGTTAATATCTATCACGCTAACCAGAGCAGTGGGCTGCGAGTGAGAGCCCTTAAACTGGTTGAAACGCTCACCGATATAGATCGCTTACCGTTACTCAAGCTAGCGTTGCTGCACTCGGCATCGCGGTTCTGTAACGGACATAATGCGGTGTTTCGCAACGGTGTCGATATACCTCGATGTTTTATCCGGCGCGAGGGCGTTCCCGTTTGTCCTAGCTGTTTGGAGGAATCACCCTACATTCGCCAGCATTGGCATTGGAGTGCATACCAAGCCTGTACCGCGCATGGGTGCGAGCTTCTCCATCGCTGCCCTGCGTGTGATAAGTCCCTTGATTATTTACGCCATGAGCTTCTTTCTAAATGCTCTTGTGGTTTGGATTTAGCAGAAGCAAGCGTGAGTCCTGCTTCTGAAGATAAGCTTCAACTAAGTCGATTGGTCACAGGCGATGTTTTTGATTCAAGAAATCCCCTTCTGCAAACACAGTCGCTGTCTGTTCGTAACGGGGTGCTTTTATGGCACTTCCTTCACACAGGATCAGCAAAAGCCGGTGACATAGAGCTAGACAGTTCTGGATTGGCAAGCGCGATCGGCTATTTTGAAGACTGGCCTGCATCGTTGATGCAGGAGCTGGAGGCCGCAGCATCCAACGCAGATCAGAAGCTGCTTAAGGATTTTAACAAGACGGCTTTTCAGCACATTTTTGGCGATATTCTTCTCGCCTCCCGCTGGCTGCCAGTGAGTGATCTCTCTAAGAATTTTGTGATGGCTACAGTGATGGAATTTCTGTCATCGTTGGTCGATAGTCACCCCAAGAGCAAACGTGCCAATGTGGCTGATCTTTTGTTGACGGTACCGGAAGCCGCTGCCGTGCTGAGCACTACCCATGAGCAGGTTTATCGTCTTTACCAGGAAGGTTATTTAGAACTAGCCTTCAAGCCGCAGCTGCATCAAAAGCTTGCTGCCTATAAGCCCGCCTTTTATCTCCGCCAGGTCGTTGAGTTACTACAAACGCGAATGCAGTCAGATGCTGGTATGGCAAACGTATATCTCCCTGTAAGGTAATCTAGGATATGGATTTCGGTCAGTTACTAGAAATTGAGCAGGAGGCAGAAAGAACGGATGCCATAAGACGGGCTTTTGCGCCGTTTACAGAGCCACTGGATGTCACAGGCCTTGAAGAACAGGCTGCCATCGTATTGGTCAATCTTTCGCTGAAACGTGCAGATGTCTTTGATCTGCTGGCTAAACGGTTGGCTGTTAATACCCTCAAAGATGAAAAGCATGTACGAGCTTGTTTGTCAGAAATGCGATGGCTACATACTCATAATCTGAAGTATCCCGATTCACGTGTGGCGGGCCAGCGACTCGTATCGACTATGTTGGAAACGGTTTCCGGCTACATTTCATCGGCAGGACTGCCTTTGATGCAAGGCTGGTCGCATAATTCCAGCGCGGTGAATAAGGCCAAGCTATTTGGATCGATGTTTCGTTGGAACGGGCAGGTTTTTAACCTGGCTCAGCTGGTAGCTGAAGATAATGTGGTTTGGCGTAAAGCGTTAATGTCTCTTAGCATTCGGGCAAAGCAGGTCAGAGAGTGGGGTGAGCAGCTTTCTCCATTGATGTCTCCGGCAGCTGTACCGGAAGCCGTTAGCAATTATTCTCCGCAAGTGCGGCTGCCCTATCGTGGTGGTTACATTGCGGTTACGCCCGTGGTCTCGCATGCCGTTCTATGTAAGTTGCAAAATCTAAGGGTGGAGCATAAAGGGCATTTTGAACAATTCAAACATGAGCATGCGGCGAATGTTGGCGATCTGCCGGCATCACTTGGCGGTTATGTTTCGGTTTTGAGTTATCCCCCTCCGGTGTGGGCATCGTCCAGACTTACGCTGCATCAATCTCGAGCCAGCAGAGTTGGAACCGGTAAAGAGGTGCTTGATATTGGGGCTATCTTGAGTCGGGATTTTTTAGCCGCTTTGCAACGGTTGATTGACAGTCATAAGTCACTGACACGCCATGATCGCCGACGATCACGAGTGGCAAGCCTAAGGGTTATACAAAAAAGTCTGAAAGACTGGGTTGCTCCAGTTTTGGAATGGAGAGATGCCTATCAGGAGGGCAAGAAGGTTGCTGATGGACTGGATTCCGAGAGCTTGGAATATCGGTTGATTTGCTCACAGCTATCCGGCTTTATATCCTTCCTTTCGCCGCTCAATCAGCGCCTGCACCATTATCTCCAAAGTCATCGTAAGGCTGAAAAATATGCGTATCATCCAGCGATACTGGAACCGTTGAACAGCCAAATTAGAGCGCTGCTTAATGGCTTCGCCACGATGGAGGCTGGGGACGCGAGCATAATCACCGAGGTGAAGTATATCCACCTTGAGGGATTAAGGGCCTACGATGCCCGTTCCCTTGCCAACCCTTACCTGAACGGCATCCCATCGCTGACAGCAATGTGGGGATTAGTGCACGCCTTTGAAAGGCGAATAAATGAGTTGATTGGTGTTGACGTGCGTTTAAGTGGGGCAGCATGGTTTATTCGAAGCTATTCACGCGTGCCTGGGAAAAAATTGCCTGAGCCAGCAATGTTGAAACGAGACGGGCAGTCCGTTTCAAGGCCCGGAATTATCGACTCTAAGCACTGTGACCTGGTGATGGATATTGTGGTAAGAGTCACTCCAGGTGGTACGGGTGCGTTGTCAGAATGCGATATGAACTTCATACAAGCAGCATTCCCTTCGTCATTTGCGGGAGGTTGTCTTCACCCGCCTTCACTCTACGAAAACAAAAGCTGGTGTCAGCTGTATTCAGACACTCAAGGGCTGTTCGCTAAATTGTCGAGACTACCCAGGAATGGTTGTTGGGTATATCCGGGTGAACAGAGATGCCGGAGTTTCGATGATCTGCTACTCAAGACAGGCTTAAATCCCTCTCTTAAACCTGCGATGTTGGGTTATGGATTGCTCGGTGAGCCTTTACCTAGAGACGGTAGTATCGAGCCACTTCATGCGTTTTCTGAACCTATTACCGGGGTGGTACGATGTTTGTCTCCTGTTGAAGTACGCATGAAAGGAGCAGATAACTTTTATCGAAGTGCATTCTGGGGGCTAAGGGTGAACGAGGGGGCTATGCTTATGGAAAAAGCATAGGGGGGCATTATGGAGCTCTGTAGGCACTTAAGCTATACCGGTTCGCTTAAACCGGGAAAGGCAGTCTTTTTTTACAAAACTAAAGATAGTGATTTCGAACCGCTTCAGGTGGAAGTTAATAAAATAAGCGGTCAGAAATGTTCCAGCACAGAGGCCTATGCAGGGAATGGAACACCGAAGAACCTTCAGCCGCAAGACTTGGCGTACAGCAATCCAATCATTATAGAAAGCTGCTACGTTCCTCCGACGGTATCCGAACTCTGTTGCCGGTTTTCACTTCGAGTCCATGCTAATTCGTTGCAGCCATCGATGTGCAGTGACCCTGAGGTGTACTCTCAACTCTGCGAGTTAGCGAGCAGATACAGGGTTTTGGGTGGGTATCGGTATCTCGCGGAGCGTTACTGCAAGAATATATTCATGGGTTATTGGCTCTGGCGGAATCAGCACGCGAGGAGCCTTGAGATCGAGGTGCTTACATCAAATGACACTCTGTTCCGGATCAAAAATGCCAACCGCTTTGATTGGAATGCCGAGTGGCCGCTGGCAGAGCGGAATATGTTGCGAAAGTTAGCTGATGAAATGGCTGCCGCATTATCAGATTCATCGGTGTATTACTTTCTCGATGTGACAGCGACTATTCAAACCGAGTTTTGCCAGGAGGTTATCCCGAGTCAGCGGTTTACCGAGAATGTCAGTCGCGGAGAACCCTCGAGAGAGTACGCCAAGGTTATCTGTCCAGATGGGAGGCAGGCCGCATGCTTTGGATCCGAAAAGGTTGGAGCTGCGCTGCAGCTGGTTGATGACTGGTGGAGCGAAGATGCAGATCGAAGACTGCGCGTGCATGAATATGGTGGGGATCGACAGCTTGTCGTTGCGCAGCGTCGGCCTGACCGCGGTAATGATTTTTACACATTGCTAAGAAATGCGGACGCATTTTCGGACATGCTAGCGGGCTTGAAAGAAGGTGAGTCAATATCAGGGGATATTCACTACCTAATGTCTGTCCTAATCAAAGCCGGTATGTTTCAGCGCGGAGGGACCGCATGAAACGCTACTTTTTTACCGTAGAGTTTCTGTTAACTGACTCGGATCCTGAACTGCTTTCCGGGCGTTGCATTTCCATTTTGCATGGTTTTCTCAAGGCGCATCATTTGGCCGGAATTGGCGTGTGCTTCCCTCGCTGGAGTAACAGCACTATTGGACGGGTGATAGGATTTGTCTCTACTAGTCGCGAACATCTGCTTTCATTTCGTTCACAACCCTACTTTGAGAATATGTCATTAGGCGATTTTTTTTCCTTGTCTGAGGTGCTAGCCGTCCCGGATGATGTGGGAGAGGTTCGTTTTGTGCGTAATCAGGGCATTAAGAAATGCTTTGTCGGAGAGAAGCGCAGACGCCTTGCACGAGCCAAACTGCGAGCAGAAGAACGCGGCGAGGTATTTGATCCAACGCAGCTAAGCTTTGAGCGCGAACTCGAGCATTTTCATCGAGCTGTCATGGACAGCCAGAGCACCGGAGAGCGTTTTGTGCTCCATATCCAGAAACAACAAGTGGAGGGGGTTTTAAGCTTTGAGTTCAATCATTACGGACTTGCAACCAATGAGGGGTGGCGCGGAACAGTTCCTGAACTAATGGGGGTTGTCGGTACCTAAATCTTATACCTATCTAAAAATAACAATTATTTCAATGTGTTGTTGTTTCTGGTTGAATAAGGGTGATTCTAACTTTTGCTTAATATGTATCTTATTACTAAGATTAACTAGCCTGTTTGTCACAGTGTCCTGCCGCATAGGCAGCTGAGAAACGGATAACGATTCCCTTTCGAGCAGCTTCTTGGTGTCCTGCCGCATAGGCAGCTGAGAAAAGATACGGCTGGTGCATTTCAGCAGCCCAGACGTGTCCTGCCGCATAGGCAGCTGAGATAAGGACTGGAAGAAAGCAATCACAACGGTGAATTTACACCTGCCGTAAGGCAGAGTTATGCAACAAAATCCCCGGCAAACGCTGGGGGTTTTGTCTTTATAGATCAGGAAATTCCTGTAGCTTAACTACAAGAAGGGTTTTGGCGCGGTAATTGAGAACTAATTTGCAGGCTTATGCTTCAATTCTATGCAGACTTATGCTGCATCTTTGATGTGTAACTCGTTGGTTTTGTGAACGCGTTTATGCAGGCTTATGGTGCAAGCGACAGAAGCCCCGTACAGCGGCCTTCTTGAGCCTTCATAAGTCATTGCAGATCTTAGTGTCAGAATAATTGTGGATCACTCGGGCATTGTATGGCTAGTTCAAACCTCGTCCAGAGAGGGGCAGAGTGCTCGTGAGATGCGGAGAATCAAAACCTATCTCGATCTGTTGTTATCCGTTGTACAGGATAAGCCGGTTTAGGATATCAGCAGGCCTTTAAAAACTAAGGATTGCTTAGTACCCA
>TARA_R110001583_G_scaffold85368_6_pt1 | contig 11442 bp, 7 predicted proteins | sample TARA_R110001583 | Tara Oceans TARA_R110001583 (sample SAMEA4398432) | marine metagenome | biome: Polar Biome; feature: [MES] marine water layer (ENVO:01000295) within the mesopelagic zone...; material: water (ENVO:00002006), including particulate matter (ENVO:01000060) such as...... | reverse complement strand
TTCTGGTATGATATTGGGAATGTCCTTCAACACGGCATCTGGTGTGATGTAGTGAGCAGAACGCTCGATAATATTTTGCGGCTTCATAAACTCAATGTATGCGGATTTCAAAGCACGTTCTTCGATAACTTTTAGAGATAAAGAAGGTGTCATGTTGACAATAATACGAGCAGCTTCTGCTGCGGGCATATTAAATTGAAGCATGTGCTCAAGTGTTTTTTCAACACCAGAGTTTTCCGCAATCTGAGGTTTAAAGAAGTCTTTTAACTTCTGAGCAGTTTCGCTATTAATTCGAGTGGGGCTATTTGTGATCGCGCTGATTTGAGCATGAACAACCGAGTGAGTGGATGATTCAAAAACTTGGCCGTCATCCGTTTTGCGTTCGAAGTCTTCCTTGCTGACTTCAATGCTCTGAATATCCATTCCACGAGCAAACGTTTCATTAGATATAATAGCGTCAACTTCATTTAAGAAGAATTCACTCATCTGATTGATTTGCGTGTAGGGTGACGTAAGGACATGCAAAGTGTATTTGCCGTCTTTCAATTTAACGTCGTACTGAGATGCTGATTCATCAACCAGCGAAGTGCTGCTATCGACCATAACTAAATTCCTTTTACCTGTTATGGTCGAATTTTATCACATTGCTTTAGGCAACTTCCTTCTTGACTGAGTAATTATCACTTTGACGATTGTATTTCATGAAATCCCCTACCCACTCAACAGAGCTTCTGTAAACGTCTGGCATGTCATTATGATTAACTCGGATTTTGGCGCATGCAATTCTGGTCGCTGACCACAAGCCTTTTTCGTGACACTCAACCGCGTGTAAGTTGCGTTTAAGCATTAAGCCATCTTCACTTACAGTGCTTTCCTCTCCAATTAATGCTTCTTCTATCTCAGTTGCAACGTTTAGCTCATTTAAAATTCGTGCCATAGGTTGGTCAAGAATCGCGTCAAGTTTAGATAAAAGTCCGACGAAGAACGCAGAGTCTTTCGGTGTGCTTGTCATTCCCGCTAGACTTTCGCAGAATTTTGCCCGCACCATAGATTGTTCAATTAACTCGATAGGCTTTTCAGGGTTTAGGGAACCAGTAACAAGTAGTGAAATAAACTTACGCATATTAACTAACCCAAGATAGTTAATGGCATTTTTAACACTGACTATAGGCGTTGAGTTTTTAAAAGCACCTGAATTGATGTAACGTAAAAGCTTGAATACAATCCCTGCGTCTTGGGAGAATAAGCGCTCGATCTTGGCCAAGTCGAAATTTTCACTCATAACCTCGTTGTAAATTGCCAGTAGTATATGTTGCTGACTATCTATATCCCGAGTCTCTTTCATGTGAGGTTTTCCGAAGTAGTACCCTTGGAAAAATGAGAAGCCCATCTCTTTAGCTTGAATAAACTCTTCTTCCGTTTCGATCTTCTCGGCAAGCAACCGAATGTTCTTTCGTTTTTTTAGTGCATTTACTAGTTTTACCACTGTGTTTAGAGGTGTTTTTTGCACGTCTATCTTCACAAGTTTTACAACATTGAGAAAGCGTACCCATTCTCGCCCAAACACAAAGTCGTCTAGAGCAATAGTGTATCCCATATGAAAAAGCTCTCGTAGCGCTTCGTAAACCTCATCAGAAGGAGTTACATCCTCAAGTACTTCAATAATGACACCCTTTACTGGAAGCATTTTAGGTAAGCCTTGAAGTATAGACTCTTCGCCGAAGTTAATTAATGCAGCTTTGCCCTGAGTAAAGGTGTTAATACCTAAATTAAGGTGTGTATTAAGGATTAAGCGTGAGGTGGCGGTATTGGGATCCACTCCCTCAGGGAAGCAGTTCTTTGCGCCATCTCTATACAGCAACTCATATCCGACAGAATTACCCCTCCGGTTAAATATTGCTTGTCTCGCTACGAATACTTTCATTTTGTTCGTTCCTATATCCATATTAATATGGTAAAACCGCACTCGTTGCGACTTCCTCCGCAAATTATCTCACTTGGTTAGAACCAAGTCAATTCCAAACAAGAAAACTTACAAAATAAACCATAGTGATAATTTCTTTTATTTACACTTATTAATCGACCAATTACTTTACCATTTTCAATCAATCAAAGTTAACCGTAAATTTTGTCAAACCCCAGCAAGTGAGTACATCTTGATTATAACAATATAGCATACCAATTACAACTAATATTATCATTTTGAACACACCAGTCAAGTTGTTATTGCATTATTAATTGTTTTTTATTATGATAGAGATGTTCTCAAAAGGAGTTAATATGAGCAAAGAATTTCTAGCAGCCTGTCGCAAGTTTGATAGCAGACCTGCGGCATTGGAAGATGCTAAATCGACGTACCAATCAATGTCACCCGAATATAAAGAGTTTGTGCCTGAAAGAGTATTTACGTCGTTTATGATGGAACCCTCGAAAGGTTCATTTATGATGCACGACTATGAAGGTGGTGGTGTTGACGGTATTAAGTCTGGTGCCACTCAATTTGCTGGTGTACGCGTCAATATGGACTTAGAGCCATTAGATCTGCCCATTGATTGTTATTGCAAACCTAATTTAGACCGACTCCCATCATTGGATGCTGTCCTGATAACTAGGATATCCCCACTTCACTGTTTAAAGTATGGTGTTTCCGAGTTTGAATTTTTCAAAATGATAAATGAGGAAATGTCTTTTCCATACACTTGTTCGGCTGGATATAACAGCGCGGGATATGATGATGGCATGTCGCGCTCTGGTTTCTTTGCTAATTTACTGCCCGTCTACGACCGTGAGTGGAAGAACGGAAACACACGTTGGGATTTTTACCGCGTGGCTATGGCATATTATGCGCTTAGACCTGAAGGGATTATTTGGCCGGACGGTAAAGAAGATTCACCAGTATCTATGAGGCTGGAAGATATTGCTTCTGCTAACGGCATTGTGCAGGAAAATGCACATAATGCTGTTGACGATGTGTTTGCAATGATTGATGTTTGCAGGCTGTTCATGAGAGCAAATAGGAACTTATGGGACTACTTGTTTGCTAATAGAACAAAAGCTAACGTTCAAGCGTTTGTGTCCCGTGCGCTGACACAATCACAACCTCTTATCTATATTAGCCCTTTCGCTGGTTCGAACAACAAGTTCACATCAGTAATAATGCCCCTATCCTGCCCTTTGGGCGATAAAAACGAAGTGTCCTTTGTTGATTTGAATGGTGATGTGGATAAATTAATACAGAGCGAACCAGGTGCAGTCAGTGATTTGCTGTTCGCAAAAAAAGAAGAGCTACAAATCGCTAATGAAACTAGACCTTGCCTTGGCAAATTTAAGGTGAACCAGATTCCGCTTATTATTCCCTTTTCAATATTAAAGGATGATGCATCTAGGATTCGGCTTGGCGTAAATATGGAAGCATTGAAGTCGGCAGCGAATAAGGTTCAGGGCAATCTGTCTAAGCTTGAAGATATTTCTATGGGTGTTTATAGCGGCAGAATCCATGATACGGTAAACCCGTACATTGAAGATCAGGTATACAGCGCAGGTTTTCCAGCTAGGTTTGATAATGATGCTTTGTCAAAAATCCCATTTATGACCACTGATGAATTGGCCAAAAACCCAGTTTCCTTTAATACTCCACATCTTAATGAGCTTCAGGAGAGATTAATAAACTTACACAGCCCTCATTTAGCCTCTAACGAAAGCTTGGCACAATTTAAGGCGCAAGCAAAAGTTAAGTTATCTGATGAGCCAAAGGATGAACGCGTGACATTACCAGAGATAAAACTGGCATTGTCAGGTTATGCTGACTCGGGTGAACCACATGTAAAGCTGTTGGTTGATGAGTACAGTGAGTATCTAAGATGGCTTGAAGAACAGCTGGGATAAATAGATGTGACGGTAGATCACTCGCCAGCCTATTGCAAAGCTTAGGCTGGGGAGATTGCCTTAGGTATTAGCTTTAGGCTCTTCGAATACATCCCGTTTAAACATATCCTCTAATATGAGCTTTAAAATATAGTCTTTTTGAGATACATCTGCACGTTTTGCCATGAATGATAATTCGTCCGCAATGTATTTTGGTACGTCAGAACCGATTTTCACATAACCTGAATCAATCTTTTCCATGGCCTTTGATATTGTGCGTTTAGTCCTTGTCTTTTCTTTGTTAGTGTACTGGACACTAGCCCCGCTACTAACCTGCCCTCTTTTGAGTCCTTCGGGCAACGGATCAAGCATGTCGTCTTCCTCGTGGTCATGCATGATGGACTGTCGATATTCCACTGGTGCCCTTCTCTCTTCGTTCGCCGGAGCACTCTCAGTCGGCTGTTCTACCGCTGGGCTTTGTACAGTATCTGAAGTTACTTCGAAGATAGCTTGTGGTATGGGTCTCTTTTTCATTGACATTTTCCTCGCTCCTAATTTTACAACATACCTTCAGTCGAAACTGTAGGGTCTGGATTTATCCGCTTCATTTTCGGGCTTGCTAGCCCAGCTAGAACCAACACCTCTTTGCATAATCTACCCATTTCGTATGCTGGTTTTTCCGCTTGTCTTCTGTCTACAAGGTCGCCGACCTCCGTGGCATCTAAGACGCTTACACCGAAGTGCGCCGCTTTATTGTAGGCGTCAAAAGGTGACAGGATAGTATCTAGGACAAGATACCCATACTCTTTCACTTCTTCATCAATTGTGGACTGGCAAGATCTGGCGTTTTTACCTGCTTTTTTCCAAATACTTCTTACCGTAGCTATTTTAGGGAACGGCTTCCCTTCAAGAGCCTCTTCGTCCTCTAGTGCGTTGTAAAGAGCATGGTATGAATCTAGTGTGAACTCAACCAGTGCTTTTTCCGGTTTCATCGGCATGATAATAAAGTCCAACATGGGTGCTACGTTCATTTGGACGCGTGATAGTTCTCCAGAGATATCAACAACAGCAACCTCAAAACCTGTAATAGTGCTGTTTAATTTCTCCCGACATTTTTTCTTGCGACCTTTTATTTCGTCTTCGAACCAGCACTGCAAAAAAGTAAAAGGAATATCTGTGACCCCTTTTTCCTGCACTGCGTGCCAGCCTCGCCTTTCAGCTAGTTTGCGTTTTAATGTTTCCGAACGGTCACAATCTACGAGAGCGGTTTTATACCCCAATCTGCTTATGTATTCAGCAAGTGCGTAAGCGATATTTGTCTTTCCAACGCCACCGCGACCGTTAGTTACCATGATAGTGAAGGGTCTATTGATTGATTTATTGTTCATTATCTATGCATCCAACCTTATTAATATCGTTATGTGCGTAGATTAGTTTGTTTCAATATATCCGTCAACATACATAGCGATTAATTTATGTGCAAATAGCTATGCACGCTGATTGAAATTTAGACCAACCTCTTAATACACCTATATTTACAAATATACTGAACTCGCTAGTTCAGGAAATACACCTATCACTTATTGTATTGATTAATATAGATATTTAGACAAATATCATTATATACAAATATCATCGTATACAAATCTATCTATATATTTGTATATTTATATCAGAGTATATAAATATACGTGTAAGTTTGCGGTTATAGCTATAAATATGCCTATATAGTTTAAATAATACATAACGCCACATAAATATAATCATATATGTTTATCCCCACCTACAAACATTACTTCATATATGTAGGTATACATTTATGTGTTTACATATAATTACATCAACTTGTATTTATAGGCATAAATACATAGATACCTTAAAGTTCAACTATTAAGAAATTTACATACAGCTAAACATCGCTTCCTATACACGATTATATTTACTTGTAGAAAGACAGCTGCGTAACGAAATATATTTAACACAAGCTCTACCTATTTATGTGTATGTATCGCTAACGGTATAAATAGTTACATATAGAACTGGGAGCCTGTTTTGATAAGCGTAGTTAGAGTGTTGTGTAGGTAAAGTCGTATTGATTACACGCTTTCTATCCTAATAATGTGCCAGCTCCAGAATGAATGAAATTTACATAGAGGCGTTATTTACGATATCTGTGTCGAGAGGGGAGGTTAGTTGCTTTCGTATGCATTGCTCGGGTGAGAATGGTTTATAGGTGCAGGTATTCTTGGCTCAACATAATTACATGAAGGGTGCTCATGATGTAAACCTAAATATTTAACAAGTATACAAAAGATATACTTTATTATAATATGAGTTAAATGGAGGTGCTAAATGTATTGGACTGTTGCAAAGGGCGATATTGATAATCCATTGATGTGTGAGTACGCGATAGATTTTGCTTGTGATATGGCAAAACTAGGCGCGCATGCGAGGCTGTCTGTTGCATCCCATTTCGAAGATGTAATAAGAACAGCCATTGACTCGGAAAATAATGCCGGAAGTAAATATAGTTGTTACTTACCCTCGGTTCGCCACAAAGGAACTGTGGCTGATGGTAATCAGTACATTTCGGCGTTTAAGGCATTTGAAAATCAAAATGATAAAGATTTTGTGTTTTCATTGGGTCTCACTGGTGTTGATTTAAATGAACGTAACTCACTTGTTTCCGTCAATAAGCTATTAGGTGATAAGTTAGAGGCACCCTCATCATTTTTATTGTTAGCTGAGCCTTTTTATGAGTGTGATGAAAGGGGCATTTAACGTCGGTTGACGGCGAATCCCAAGAAGAAGTGCGCATAGCACAACAATTAGGGATACGGTGTTACAATTTACATATAGAGCAACATCGAAACGAGTTGCAATTTTTAATAAAAAACATGGAGTGAAATGTGTCTGATAAATATACAGCAGTTAGTATAGGTGTACTGAGAGGTTTAGATCCGGTCAAAAGAAGACCTGGGATGTATACCTCAACGGAGCACCCTACGCATTTAGCCCGTGAAATTATCGATAATTCAGTAGATGAAGCTACTTCAGGCTATGCGAATATGATAATTATACGGCGCATTGAGCGGAATAAGATAAGCGTTGAAGATAACGGACGAGGGATCCCAGTAGATATTCACCCTGAAGAGGGAATACCTGCTGCCGAAGTTCTTTTTGAGGAGCTTCATTCGGGTGGGAAGTTTGATAATGAAAACTACAGCTTTTCCGGAGGGTTGCATGGTGTTGGTATATCTGTGGTTAACGCATTATCGTTAAGGCTGGATGTTGAAATCAACAAAGATGGTGGTTTTTACACATTGGCCTATGAAAATGGCGAAAAAGTAGAACCTCTTTCTCTCAAGAGAAAAGTCGCACAGAAACTAACAGGTACGCGTGTAGAATTTACTCCTGACCCTCAATATTTTGATTCTCCAGATTTTAAGTGGAATGAGCTTGAATCGTTAATTAAGATAAAATCCATTTTCTGTCCCGACGTGACATTCAAGCTGATAGATGATGTGGAAGGGACAGAGACGGTCTACTTGCATAAAGGTGACCTTCGCGATTATATGCAAAACACTGGTCTGTCTGAGGATTGTCTCGGTGATTGCATCTTCCATTCTGAGAACGAACGCGATGGCATGAGTATGAATGTCGCTTGTTTCTGGGCAGAAGGGGCGAACAGGGTAGCAGATAGCTTTGTTAACCTTATTACAACCCCACAAGGCGGGACTCATGTGGCTGGCTTAAAAGCAGGCACATTTGATGCGTTCAAAGAATTTATCGAAATCCACGAGCTTGCGCCTAAAAGTCTAAAGCTAACAGCTGACGATGTTTTCAAAGATTTAAACTTCATACTTTCATTTAAAATGAGCGAGCCGGTTTTTGCTGGGCAAACAAAGGAGCGGCTATCAAGCAGAACAGCATCAAGATCTGTTCAAGTCATGGTGAAAGACGCAATGATTGTTTTCCTGAATCAACACTATGAATCGGCACAGCTAGTTGCTCAGCGGATTTTAAGTAACGCCAACTCACGTATCCGTAGCGGCAAAAAAATAGAGCGTAAAAAAGTTGGTAAGTTAATGGCCATACCAGGCAAGTTAACAGACTGCAAAACAAACTTAAGAGACCAAGCTGAGATATTTCTGGTTGAAGGTGATTCAGCGGGTGGCTCAGCGAAGCAGGCGCGTGATAAAGAGTTTCAGGCTGTAATGCCCTTGCGAGGAAAGATACTTAATACGTGGGAGGTAGATCCTAGTGCCGTTTTAGGCTCTAAAGAAATTTCAGATATTAGCACTGCTATTGGCGTAAGCCCTAACTCAGAAGACCTGTCCGAGCTAAGGTACGGGAAAATATGTGTGCTGTGTGATGCTGACTCAGATGGTTACCATATTGCCACGCTTCTAGTATGTCTTTTTGTTAAGCACTTTCGACCGCTTGTGGAAAAAGGGCATGTTTATATAGCAGTTCCTCCTCTATACAGAATTGATATAGGTAAAGATGCCTTTTATGCATTAGATGAATCCGAGAAAGAGGAGATCATCAGAAAACACGGTAATGGCCGAAAGACTGTTTCTGTTCAACGATTTAAAGGGCTGGGTGAGATGAATCCATCTCAACTTAGGGAAACCACGATGAACGAGGCAAACAGACGTTTAATATGCTTGACCCTCCCTGATGATGGGCAAAAATCGTTTGAATTTTTGGATATGTTATTAGCAACCAAAAGAGCGAAAGATAGGCTCTCATGGATTGAAGGTAGTGCAAATATGGCTGAGGAAGCGTAATGGGAAACTCAAAAGATTTAATGGAATTAATGTCTGTCGATGAGTTCACAGGTCAGGCATATTTAAATTACTCTATGTATGTAATAGGGCAGCGTGCACTGCCACATGTAACGGACGGACTAAAGCCTGTTCATAGAAGAATACTTTACGCTATGGATCAGCTTAGACTGGATCATTCGGCTAAATACAAGAAGTCAGCGCGTACTGTTGGTGATGTTTTGGGTAAATACCATCCCCATGGTGATTCAGCGTGTTACGAGACAATGGTGCTGATGGCTCAACCATTTAGCTCAAGATATCCATTGATTGATGGGCAGGGTAACTGGGGTTCTCAGGATGACCCTAAATCCTTTGCCGCAATGCGTTACACAGAGTCAAAAATGCAAAAGTACTCTCAGTTGCTTTTAGAGAATATTAAACTTGATACCGTTGACTGGGAGCCTAATTTTGATGGCACATTAAAAGAGCCTAAAACGCTTCCATCGCAAGTGCCTAACATACTCCTGAATAATACCACCGGTATCGCGGTTGGTATGGCTACTGATATCCCATCTCACAACCTAAAAGAGATTGTAGATGCTTGTATAGCTCGCCTTAAATCCCCTAACGGGCGACTTGAAACTATAATGAATTATATACAGGGACCCGATCTGGCTACTGGGGGTGTTATTACATCTAGCCGCGCCGAAATAATGGCTATGTACGCTAAAGGGCACGGCGGTTTTATGCTGCGAGGTAGCTACGAAGTAGAAGACGGGAATATCATTATTACTTCTATACCGTATCAGAAACCGTTATCTAAAATCATCGAGCAAATACACGCTGTAGCTGAAGATAAAAAGTTACTTGCTGATATTATTGATGATGGTGATGAAAACGATCCAGTCCGACTGGTGCTTGTGCCTAAAAACAAGAAGGATAATCCTGAAATATTGATGGAATATTTGTTTAGCAAGACTGAACTTGAAAGCAAGATGAAATTCAATATGTATATGATTGGTTTGGATGGCAAGCCACAACGAAAAAACTTACTTCAAATTATTGATGAATGGTTAGTATATCGCCGTGAAACGCTTGTTAGAAAGACCAAGTTCGAGCTTAAACAAATAGAAGATAGACTGCACATTGCTGAGGGTCTATTAATAGCATACTTAAATGTGGATGAAGTGATTCGCATTGTAAGAGAGTCAGATGAACCGAAAAAGGGGCTTATAGAAGCGTTTGACTTAAGTGATCTACAAGCTACAGCTATTCTTGAAATGAAGTTGCGTCAACTTGCTAAACTACAAGAGATTGCTATTAAATCGGAAATCGAGGATTTACGAGCCAAGCAAGGTGAACTGCAAAGCCTTCTTGAAAATGAAAATAAGATGACAGATCTTATTATCAGCAACCTTAGAGACGTGAAAAGCAACTTTTCTGATGAGAGACGCACAACTTTTGGTGAAGCGGCGCAGATAGATATAGAAGAGATGGATAAGCCCCCAGCTACACCCGTTACGATGGTTTTAAGTCAAAAAGGTTGGGCAAAGTGCGTTAAAGGTCATGAGGTTGATGGCCAGTCTACGAAGTTTAAAGATGGCGATAAATTTCTATTGCAGATGCCAACAATGTCTGACGATGAAACCGTATTAATATCAAAGAACGGTCGGTTATTTTCTCTCCAAAATGAGCTGCTTCCGAATGGGAATACAGCGGGTGACCCCATAATAAAACATGCTCAGTTTGGTGCGGGTGACAACATGGCTTATGTTTTGCCATTTGATAAAACGTCGAAATGGGTTTTTGCTAGCAACAAGGGTTATGGCTTTATAGCAGATGGTGGACTGTTGACCACTCGAAATAAAAAAGGAAAGGATTTAATTAATCTTGATGGAGGTGGATTGCTGCCTCCAATCGACATTACAGATTTTGATTACTTAGCCGTGCTGACTAAGCTTGGTAAGTTGCTAGTGTTTCAATCAGACGAAGTGAAAGAGCTAAGGAAAGGTAAAGGCGTTAAGCTAGTAGGACTTGGAAATGATGACGCCGTTGTAGGTATTACAGCCGTTAATGAGGGTGAGTCGATATTCATTCATATGAGAGGCCGTAAGCCACACAAGATGAAGTCAGACGAGTGGTTTGATGGGTATATATTACCAAGGTCAAGAAAAGGTCGCTACGTCGCTGTCAGGAAGGCTGATTTAATTGGCTTAAGTGCTGAGTAGTATGTTTTTAAATAATAAGGCTGTCTGATTAGGCAGCCTTTTTTTTATCTTGTCACCCCAATAATAAACTGGGGGTGTGGGTGAAGGGATTGCTTCGGTATCACTGAGCGAAACCATATTTATCTTACGTCACGCCTATAAAGTTATTATGATAAATATATTAACACTTATTCATTATGATAAATCACAGTTCGTAAGAGAAGAATACGAATTCAACGCGGTTATTACCGTTAAAGAAGTCTTTGGTGGGAGTATACTTTGTTCGATACCCGCCCTTATTAACAAATTCAAACTTACCATCAATATTGTCTATTTTTTGGGAAATGGCAGAGATCAACATTTGGGTATTTAATGAATCGAGTATATCGTTTGAAGTAGGCGATATATGAGCGTTAACCATTACAGCAGAGCCACTGACATCTTTAGAGATCGTACTTATGGCTTTTAAAATATCCTCTCCTAAATACGACACCTCGAAGTCACCTGAGTCCATATAGGGTGTGGCTTTGATCAGGTTGTTATAACTTACTGTAATTACGTTTATATTGCCCTCTCTTTTATGGGAGATGGCCATCTTG
>TARA_R110001583_G_scaffold49882_2_pt1 | contig 11444 bp, 5 predicted proteins | sample TARA_R110001583 | Tara Oceans TARA_R110001583 (sample SAMEA4398432) | marine metagenome | biome: Polar Biome; feature: [MES] marine water layer (ENVO:01000295) within the mesopelagic zone...; material: water (ENVO:00002006), including particulate matter (ENVO:01000060) such as...... | reverse complement strand
ATTTCTTAATACCTTTTTATCACGGGCCATTGAGCGTGCCATTGTTGTCTCCTACAATTTACTAGGTTGATAAATTCGTTCCCGTGCAACATCTGCACGTAATTCAGCAATTTTCTGTTGGGAAGCAATTCTTGCGTCATTAGCTTCTGCGTTTTGTGCAATTCTAGCTTGATCCACCTGAATATCTTCTTGTTTCAGGGCAATATCCGCTTGATCTTTCGCTGCACGTTGTTGCAATTCTTGAGCTTTTAGCGCTATAGCAGGGTCTTCTGCTGTATTTTCTCCAGAAAGCTCGCTTTGAGTTCCCTTCATTTCTATTAGATATTCTGCAACCTTAATAGCTACTAACGCTTCTCTTTGAAGGTCGGAAATCATCCTATCAGGGTCTTCTCCATATTGTTCAAATAACTCTGCTTCCGCGTCTTCTTCCGCTTTTAGTCTTATATGCTCTAAAACATGTTTTTGCAACTCGGCTGCTGCCAACGGATTAGCTTGAATAAGTCCCGAAAGACCCATGATTAAATGTGAAGAAATGTGAGCGTCATGTTGTTGCCCAGCAAAAGCTTTAAGTTGCTTACCGTCTGCCGCTTCCATGTTTTCACTAGCAGGGTCTTTAGGCATTTGGTTAGTCTGAACTTTTAGAATTCCATCAATGTCCCGAACATTCAACGCCTGATAAACACGATAATACGCTTCGTACATGTTGTGCATTTGAGGCGCACTCTGAGCAAGTTCTAGCTGTGTTTGAGCAAGAGTAATGCGTTGAGCCGCGGAAAAAATATTAGGATCAGCAATTGGAAGGATTGCTACCATGTGATCAAAGTCAGATTGTTTAATAGTTCTAGAGGCTCCGGGCACGTCATACGGATACTCTGGGGGCAAATACTCGCCAAAGCCTTTTGCAAGCATTTCAAATTCTTGTGTTTGGGCGTAGTAAAGACGCTTGTGTATAGCAGACATCACCATAGAGCCGCGCTCTAGTAATGCAATAGTAGTGCCAACCGCTGCTTGTTGGTTGCCGTCTCCTACCTGCATGTCTGCTGTGCTTGCTAACCTTTTTCCTGCATCTACTGCAAAGCCCATTAAGGTGAAAAGAGTTTGAGAGGGCTCCTTGTAGGGCAGCGGCATTAAAGAGGCCGTCAATTCTGCGCCGCCTGCGTCAATATCTCGCCACTCTCCCGGCTGTATTGGGGAGTCATCGTCAGCTATTCTAGCGCCTTTAGCCTTAAATCCAGCAGGTAAATTAGACAGCGTTCCGGCGTCAAGAAGTTGACGTAAGGCGGCTGTAGCTGTTTTAGACAGTCCACCAATAAGATGAACAAAACCTAGACCGTAAGCGCCGGGGCCTTCAACAAGAACATAATGCACAAAGTATTCTCGCCTTTTCTTTAGCTCGTCGCCCTCTACCCAGTTTCTTCGTATTCCTACGACTTTTCCACTGGCTTCCTCTAACGTAACTACATACGGAACTTTAATACCTGTTTGTTCGCCTTCTTCGTCTATGTCTTCAAAATCTTTTAGGTCCAAATCAATTTGAAACTCTAACAAAAAAATTTCTTCAGGTTCGCCGCTTTGGGAAATCCCTACTTCTCTATTAATAGCCTGCCGAATTTGATTCCCGCCCGTTGGGTCATTTTGAGGTTGTGCCTCTACATCAAGGTACTCCCCCGCAAAAACCCTTTTGGTAAATTCATTGCTGTCCATTGGAATACGTTGAGTAATCCGAGGACACTCAGAAATGACACTTGAGCCGTTATAGGGAATGTAAAGATCATCAGGAAGGACTAGACGGCTGACCATACGGCCAAGTTGCTCGTCATAATAAACTTTTTTAAACGTAGAACCGCCGTATCCTGTATAAAAAAGAAGCTGGTCAAACTCTGGAGTGTATTCTTTCATCACCGTAGTGATTTGATAATTCATAAAATCCTGCACGCGCGAAGCCTGTTGAATTTTATCCAGCGTTTCTTTCCCTAGTGTCTGCGTTCTAACAGGGCCACCCGCGGGCATTAATTCTTTAAAGGCTTGAGCTTGAAACTGAACAATGGATTCGGTAAGCATAGGGTGAACTGCGCCTGCCGCTCCTCGAAAAGGCTGGGTTCTATTTTCAATTTTAAATCCTAAAAGCTCTAAGCCTTTAGAATAAAGTTCTTCCCACTCTCCCCGTGAAGTTCTGTCTGCTTCAAATAAAGCAAGCAGGTCAGAGGAAATCTGTCCCAGTTCACCGTCGTCTATTACTTCAGCAAGGTTGCTGTAAAACTCAACATCGTCGTCCTCTGGGTTAATTTCAACAATGGCTCCGCCTTCGTCATCAAGGATGATTTCAATATCAGGCTCCATTTCCTCCATTGTTTCTACAATGTCTTCTTCGGGAGCTAGGTTTACAACCTTATCTATGGGCATAACTTTGTCCTAAAATCGGTTTAATGCTATAATAACACCGTAAGCAAAAGAAAGGAGAATACTAATATTATGTTTAAAATTACGCATTACTTTGAATGGCAGGGAGAGCCTGCTGTAGTTGGTGAAGTAAGTAGCACTAGCTCTGGTGGTTATTATCTAGTAGATAATAAATGGAAAGTAGCTATGGCCCTTACTATTCTTGAGTTATTTAACGTAGCCGACCAATTAAGCAAACAAAAGTTTGAAAAAACCTTTGGGGTTATTGGAAAAGACCTCCCTGCTCTGCCTACTTAGATATAAGTTCGCTCATTCTGCACTCGTTCTACGTTACCTCCTCGTTTAAAATACGTCTTGCCTTGGGGGGTTTTTACCAAATGCTCAGGGCTTTCGAGTGGGCGCGTCTTAGGTTTTCTAGCCAAGACTACTGGACCTATTTGAATAACTTCTTCGGCAGACGCCACAGGCATTCCGTCTGACTTTCTGTAGAAATAACTATGGCGAAACGGGTTCATTCCTACTTCTACCCACTCATCCGCATCTGGCGCTTTTCCACTAAGAATGTCTCTGGCTAATTGTTCTACATCTGCCGGACTACGGTTTTCCCAGCTTCCGTTGATTCGAGCTATGGTTCCTTTAGGACTTTCTCCTGTAGCCATCTTTAATGCCGCTTCGGCATTAGACTCAAAATTAACATTTTTAAGCACCGCTGTTGGCCCATAGCCTACAGCAAGCCCACCCTTAATTGTTCCGTCGTGAAGAGTTACAACCCACGTACCGTTGTTTTCATAAGCAGGGATGTCAAGGCGAGAAGAAATCATCGTACCGTCAGGAACCTCTAGATTTACCCCTACAATACCTGCGGTTGTTGTTTCGTTTTTAGACAAAGACAGGGCTATGTCTTCATTAGTAGGTATTTTTTGAACTTCTCCCAAAGGAGTTATGGGTTGAAACTCTTCAACTATTCTTAAATAGTCTTGGCTAGTTATTTCGCCTGCCCTGAGCTTCTTCGCTGCGTCCTGAACTTCGGGAAGTTGTTGTTGTTTATTGCCTTTACTTTGCGCCCTAAACTCCGCAATTCTTTCTGCTGTAATCCCTAACCGAGTTCGAGCCTCGCCAAGACTACCGCCAAAAGATTCAAAAATTATTTTCCCTCTGTTATTTCTAGTCAGCGGTCTTTGAGTAGTAGGCGGCGTAGTTATGAAATCTTTGTCCGGCTTGACCTCTATGCTCTCTACAATGCGAGGGTCCACCTTTTCAGTTACTCCTTGATACAGTTCCTGCTGTGCTCTTTGCATGTTTTCAAAACGGCGTATGTGTGTTGTAGGGATAGTCTTTCCATAACGCTCTGTTAGCGCCCTCTCTACTTCATATAAACGGTGTCCCATACCATCTACAGCTTCCAGCATCTCAGGAGTCGTAATCTGTATTTCACCAAGAAGGCGCTCTCCATTAGGGTCCGTATACATAACATTCAGCTTTCTGTCAAAATAACCGCTAGTTGTATGTCTTTGAAATCCCCTGTCTTGAACGGGCATCAGCTCGGCAATTCGATTAACTACTTCATCGGCTTCTTGGGCCGTGTTAATCAGTATTCTTGTTCTTATGGGGTCTGTAACTGTTCCAAGTTTATAGCCACGTTTTAACTTGTTTTCCAGACTTTTAAGCTGCTTCACCCCAAATGTTTCATTTTTTACTAAACCAAGGTCATCGGTTATGTTTCTTATTGCTGTTTGGAAACCGGGCTCTATCCTTTCTGCACGGGCCACCATTTCTGCTGGAGTGGTTACATCTGCTTGATGGTTGTACATGTTCTGAGTGATGGCTTTAAACTCATCAGGAGAGTATTCGCTGGCACGAACAGGGCGGCCTACTTCAGGCCGCTCAAGCCGTGGCGCATTAGCCGCGTTTACTTCATCAAGCATACGGGCTGCGTCTGAAGGTCCTAGTATGCCGCCAATGGCGTCAGTTGCGGGATCAAGAATAATGTAAGAGTACGGGTCAGCGCTCTCAAGACCCCCACCTCTCGCAGGAATCGCGTTTTCTGCTTCATTCAAGTATTTAATAGAATCATACCCTTTGTCTTGAATCATCGAGTTTATTTCATCAAGTAGCTCACGGTTCGTCCCCTCTGGGGTACGGTAGGAGTTGCTAAAGGAATTGTCGCCGACTTTTTGCAACATGCTTTGTATTTTTATTTTATCGGCTTCATTTGTAAAAGCAGGGTGACGATTTAGGGCGTGTAATATTTCGGGCGAGTACATCCATTCGCCCATATCCTCCATTTCAAGCGGATTGTTTGCTCTTACCCTTAGAGGTAATATGTTTGCTCCTTCTGGATAGACCCCCCTGCTTCTGTTTGAGCGGTACGGGCCTAAGTCTAATAGCCTGTTAGCCGCCTGCTCTGACGTTCCAACATGGAGTCCTAAATCGAGTTTATCAGGATCAATGTGGGTCAAGTCTTGAGCGCGAGTGCCGTGGTATAAAGTTTTGTTATATTCCAGTTCTTCCAGCATCTTGGCTGCGTCGCCCAATGCGCCTTTTTTAATGGCTTCTTCTACGGCGCTTATAGCTGCGCGTCTTTGAACCCTCGCTCCCATTCCTATTAAAGGCAGCGTACCTGCCGCGGATAACGTAACTAATTGCTCGTAAAGACCTGCTGCACTATCGTCCCCAGAAGCCCGCGCCTCGTTAGCCATGTTAGAAAACTTCTCTACATCCATTCCCGAGCGAACTTCCCCAGTGACAGGAAGCACGTCCAACATAAAACCTATCCGGTCTTGTTGAAAACCTTCTTTCATCGCGCCACCTAAGGAAACCAAATCCGAACCCACCTGCCGAGGAGACACCAGTGACGGGCCTCCTGTTTCATCAGGACGGATAAAGTAGTTGGCTACACTATCAGGGATTTGAGCTGCTCCGGCCACAAGGTTTTCGAGCATGGTTTTACTTTCAGTTGATTCTTGGTCCGTGGTCCGTTCTACGCCGTCCCATTCCATAGGAGGAATGTCTCGTTGGATATTGTCGGAATTAACTTCTACTTCGTCTGTTTGAATAAAGAGAGGATCAGTTGGGTCTAGTAGTTTAAGGTCCGCAGAGGCAGAACCGCCGTCCGCGAACCCTTCAGGCTTTTTTACAGGTCCACCTTTCGCAAATATTATTGCCCCTCCGGCAGGTCCCATACTATAGCGGCCCTCTATTCCGGGCTCCCACCACTCGGTGTCATAATCGCCCGAATCATCCCCCTCGTTTGTTCCCCCTATTTTTTGAGGAGTAAAGGTGTTATAGCCTCCCGTAAGCGTAAACGGATTTCTGGTTCCTGCTGTCATTTCCTTTTTGCCAAAAGTGTTGTAGTGAGTCCGGGCAAAGTCGTTTAATGTTTGCCCTCCGAGCTGACCCTTTTGTGCTTCATAGCTTGTTTGTACATCAGGGTTAGCAGCTAAATAGGCAGCAATGTCTCCGCTGGGAATAGCCGCCGCCGCGGTAGCTGCTTCTTGTCCTTGCTGTTGTTGCATTAAGGCATAAAGTTGAGACCTTGACAGCCCTCCTCCATAACTTCCCGCGCTTCCTTTACCTAATAAACCTTTATACTTGTTAAAATCTACTTGATTGCCGCCCGTAAGTTGACGCAAATCCTGTGCTGCACGGCCTTGGGTGTAACGACCAAGTTGAGCATTTCCCATTAACGCCCGCTTTCTCCCCGTAACCGAAGGAGGCGTCCAGCTAAATCCTGATCCGGTAGAAGATAACAACTTAGCCGCAGGACCATAATCAAAACCTACTAGCTGCTCCTCTCCCATAACATCCTCAGTAACCTCGGTCCGCGGAGCACTTTCTCTGAATGTTGTGTCAAGAGAGTCCTCTCCTGTGGCATAAGTTTCTGTTGCGGTTAGGTCGGCGTCATCGTAGGTTACTACTCCGGTCGCGCTGTCTGCTCCTGAGCCTGTGTTGGTATCCACTTCTTTAAAAATAGACACACACTTCCCAAGCGCCTGACTCCACTTCATCCCGTCAATACAGTTTGTATTTACTTTTTTATCAACACACGCCTTGAAAACAGAATCCCACTCCTGCCCTGTGGCACAAGTAGGGATGGTGATACAGTTTCCTGAAGAAGGGTCGTAATATTCGGTGGACGCACAAGTAACGGCCTTTTTTACACATTTCATTAAAGCAGTGTCGTACTCGTAGCCTACTCCACAGGGGTTCCCTTCACCGTCACAATTTCCGGTTGTTTTGTTTAAGGTCTGTCCTGTGGGGCACGTTTTATCAACGCATTGGTTTGCTGCGTTTTTTACTTGGTATATAGCGCAACCAGTAGTTTTCTTTCCTCCACAATCCGCTAGACTTGCTACTACCTGACCTGCTTTAACATAATCCTGAGGACACGTGATAGTGGTAGCTTTCTTTCCCCCACAATCACCTAGACTTGCTACTACCTGACCTGCTTTAACATAATCCGCGGGACACGTAATAGTGGTAGCGTCCTTTTCGCATAATTGTGTGTTGGTGTTTAGCGTATAACCAGTAGGACAGGTAACTTGAGTGTCTTTTATGCACACGCCGAGCCCTGCGTCCCACACCCAGCCAGTACGTGTTCCGCCTAAAGTACAGTCTACTGGAGGTGTGGCCTTTAGCTCACACTTTCCGGTGGCTTCATTGTAAACAGCGGGGGGAGTACATGTTGGTTTGGTCGCTTTTGTGTATAAAATATTGGGATCAATTCCCGCGTCCACCATGTCTTGAAAGGTCACGCCTTGTTCGGTTGCAATTTTTTGCATAGCCAAGCGCTCGGCGTCATCTATCACCCCATCCGCCATTACTTTGGTCAAGTAAGCTTGAGCACTGTCTTTTATAGCCGCCGCGCCCTGCGCTTTATAGGCTTCATTTGTTTCATAAACAGAAGGGGCGGTTGTTGCCATTATGTCCGCAACAGTCACACCAGAGGAATCTGTGCTAAAAATTTGATCAATAGTGCTTTGTTTAACGCCCGCGTCCAGCGCATCCTGCACACTGACCCCCGACTCTACAATAGCGTTATAGGCGGTAGCGGTGTCCCATTTACTGGGGTCCGTTTCCATATCTTCTAGATAAGCTACTTCTTGGTCTCGCAGAGTTTGATAATATTCCTGCGTGTTAGCTATGTTTTGATTAATAATATTTTCATCAATACCGTAAAAAGCAGAAGCATCTGCTGCGGTTATCTGTCCGCTAGTAATAAGGTCGAAGACTCTTTTTGTTTCTGCTTGAGTATAGTCGCCGTCTGCTTCCGGCATATCTATATCTCCCCCAATTGCCATTTTAAGAACAGGGAGAGAACCTAACATTTGACGGGCAGAAGAGGAGGCCATAGGGGTGTCTCAAAAAACGATTGATTATTTCAACATTCTAGGGCTAATAGTATTCGGGGACAAGTCCTTCTTCCGAAGGTTCGTCTTCTTCGTCAGTGTGTAAAGAGATAAAGTTTCCAGCCCTGAAACGCATTAGAGCCTGTGTCGTGCTGTCCACTTGGTCGTCGTTGTCTCCGTTAGGAAAAGCGGCACATTCTTCTATAAGTTCCTCGGCCCATGTTTCGTCTGGTGCCCAAACCATTCCGCTTTCTAAAATTGGCGCTACCGAGTTGGCACGGGACACCTTATCTTGGCCCGCGCGTCTTCCGCCGGGAGAATACATAGTCACAGGAATACCCATGCGTCTTAGTTCCTGCTGCAAAGTAACACCTGTGGCCTTAGCTTCTATTAAGACATTATCCGGTTGCCAGTAATCATATTGTTCTTTGGCTTGCCTTTTAAGATCAGGAAAATCCCAACGCCCTTTTCTTACATCCAATAGCAATAAGTTAGGTCCCGAATCCTCGTCAAGGTGAAAAACTCCCCACGTTGTAATAACAGAGAAATCCGCCGTTTCTTTTTTCGAGTACGCGGTGTCATACGATTGAATAATGTATTCCACAGAAGGAAGGTATTCAGGTTCCCACTCTCTCCACCACTCCCTTTTTAAAATAGCGCCTTCGTCCGAGGTTGGCTTTTGCTGATACATGGCATTCCACTTCTGTATCGACATAGAAGCCCGAACCGCTTGAAGCTCGTTTATATCCCAAAAACTGGGCCATAATGCTCTTTCGTTTTCCTCTCCTTCATCAAACACAGCAGGGAATTCTATGACTTCCCATTGATCCGCCTTCAAACTGCTTTGGCTCTTTAACAATCGCGCCGTTAGGTCTTTTGTTCCCCACCGTGTCATCACTATAACAATGGCTCCTCCGGGCTGAAGTCTGGTCCGTGGGCCGGAGGTGTACCATTCCCAAGCATTGTCTAGTGCAAGTTGGGACTGTGCGTCCTGCTCCGAGTGCGGATCATCAATAATCAGCATGTCCGCGCCTCGACCTGTCATAGCTCCGCCAACACCTACGGCAAAATATTCACCGCCCGCGTCAGTGTCCCACCTTCCGGCGGCTTTACTGTCAGCCCTCAAAGCCACTTTTGGAAATACCTCGGTGTAACGGTCAAGGTCCATCAGGTTTCGTACCTTACGTCCAAACCTCACGGCTAACTCACCCGTGTGCGTGGCTTGAATTATCTTGGTTGTTGGACGACGGCCCATGAGATAGGCCGGAAGCAAGTAGGATGCAAATTCAGATTTAGTGTGCCGCGGAGGCATGTTTACAATTAGGCGCTTTAGGGTTCCCTCGGCTATGCGATCAAAGGCTCTAGACATGATTTCGTGATGGCTACTGATTATTGCTTCAGGCCACACGTAGCGAGAAAAACCCAAAAAGGTTTCTTGGGCCTTTTCTTGCCCTTCTAACAGAGCCAAGCGCAGTTCAAGCTTGAGTGTCTCCGCTTCAACGTCTTCTATTCTAGTGCTTACTTCCATAAGTCATTTTTAAAAAAAATTGCTAAAAATTTTATAGGGGTTTGATTTTCTATTGAAAGGGGGTGGGTTGCAAGAAAGCTGTATTTACTTAATTTATTCATTTTTGTTTTGAGCAAAATTATTTGTGTGAAATCAAGCTAAAGCCACCGCTGCCGACGAAGGGCCGGGGGCGCGCGGATCGTCGAGCGAGCGTTCGTTCCACGTGAAACATTCGCCCAAAAGGGACCCGCCAAGGCCCGTGAACCACGGTTCACGGTAAGTCGTTGATTTCGCTACGTTAATTCCTATAGGCTATTTCCGGTAATAGGTATTACCGGAAATAGTGAATGATATTCATTCGCATTCACTCGTTTTCATTCGAGAGCCAGCTAAGCGTAAGCCGCTGGCTCGGTTTATAAACTCTTGTTCCACGTGGAACATTCGTTATGTGAACAGTGTTCACCCCTAGCAATCTACTGGCCCTAGATTTCTTATACGTTCAGAGTTTTCTAGCAGCCCACGTACCTCATTCCAATCTACATTATCTAGAGCCCAGCAGCCAAGGGGCTCTACAAGCACGCCTTTCATATACAGTTCTTGAGCTTGCTTTCCATCGTACAAAAGCAACTGCCTTTCACTCTTTTTTTGCGTCCCCTTCGGATGCCACTCTACAAGAATGAACGTCGGCATCTTCAGCAGACTGTGTTTCATGGCGAAAGCTACTTGATGCGGTGATAGTCGTATTTTCTTCCCCGCCTTCACTACCTTTAATTCCATTAACAGATAGCCCTTCGGAGGCAGAGCTATCAGACAGTCCGGGAGGCCCAGATTCACTCGGTTCTCTAGCCTGACTATCAGAGCTTTCGGAAGATTGTCCTTGAGTCTTTGGTGGAGCAAGCCTTCGGGCCCTTTCGTCATTTCTCATTGCCTCTAGCAAGGTTGGTTCCGTGTTCTCTATTTGTTCCGGCGTAATGTCGAGTATTTGTTGTGGAGGCGGCAGGCCGCCGTACAAAGCTTTTATCTCTTCAAGTTTGCGTTTTACGTCTTCCTTGGACATAGAGTCGATAGTCCCGTGTCGAATTTCTTTTCTTTCTATGTAGATTGTTCCAAGGGCTTGACCGCGCCTAAATTCAGCAGAAACCGCTGCACCGTAGTTTCCAGCCTCTAAAGCTTGGTTTCTAATTAACAAAAGGTCCTGCATGTGCTGTTCGTAACTGGTTCCGTATTTCAAACCAAGTTCATAGCGGTATTCTTGAATGGCCGCGACAACGTGAGGGTATTTTTTAGCGCTGGTCAGTTCACTAGCGCACTTAGTTGCGTTTTTAGCGCTGTAGCCCGCTCTGATTGCCGCTTCCCGGAGTGAAACGGGTTTACCGTCTTCATTGCAAAGTTCTTTGATGAATTTCCATTGTTGTGTCGTTACTACTCTTTTTTGATCCTTCAAAGGTTCGACCTCGGCTCGGTTTATCTTTTCCATCAGCTTTTGTCTGTGGGTTTTCTTGATAGGCACAGTATTAAATATAGCGCGTGTGTCTTTTTTACTCATTAGGCCGTTCTCCGGCAAATCCACTCTCCGCCGTCCGCGGCAGGGCGCACAGTGAAGTGTCTGCCATTGTATTTGGCACTTCGGTAAAAGGTTCTAAGCGCACTTCTTACTTTAATAGCATCTCCCTCCGTAAAAATGCAGAAATAATCACCTAAGATCATTGCTTTAAAAGGATAGGTTTTTTGGCCTTTCAAGCCGCCGGAAGGCCTCACAGAGTGTTGTCTAGGGGCTATTCCGGGCAGGTTGCAGGGCTTATCTGTTAATCTAGGCATGGGTGCAGTTTAACAGGTTTCTATAGAGATGTATTTTGAAAAAACAATAGTAAAAAAGAGAAAATGGCCCGCGCGCGACTTAGAGATTCTTTGACAGTCATCACGTCATCACGTCTAGAGAAAAAAGGTGTAATGGTACGTGTAATGCTTCTAGACCAGAGGTAGAAAGGCTTACAGAAGTCATCACGTCTGTAGAGATGTATTATGCAGCTATTAAAAATCAAAAAGTTATTTTCAAAATACACCTCTATAAGGAGCGTTGTTTACCCGTGGTCCGTGGTCCGTGGTCATAGTGCCTTTAAGCCTGTAATTTGGGGCCTTGGCGGCTTTTAACGGAGTTCGGCGGTCTTCAGCGCTAAAAGCTAGGTAAA
>TARA_R110001583_G_scaffold16272_17_pt1 | contig 11451 bp, 15 predicted proteins | sample TARA_R110001583 | Tara Oceans TARA_R110001583 (sample SAMEA4398432) | marine metagenome | biome: Polar Biome; feature: [MES] marine water layer (ENVO:01000295) within the mesopelagic zone...; material: water (ENVO:00002006), including particulate matter (ENVO:01000060) such... | reverse complement strand
AAGTGCAAAAAAGACAAATAAGTTACCCTTATGATTGTAAAACTGGCCCCTACGCAGTATAGTTTAACGAATTGGCAAATAGCCAATCATATGCTAACACAACAGGAGAAATAGCATGCCATACAATAAGTCAAAGTCAACCAAGCGCTTCAGCTTTGGTCTCAACCGTAACCCTACTGCCAAGAAGGCAGGAAGCAACACCCTTACTATTGCAACGCAGGGTGATGTATCAGGTCGCTACAGTAGCCCAACAATGTCACTTTCTATGACAGTAAAGGAAGCACAAGCGCTTCAGCACTTTCTTAATGAGAACCTTAGTACGTCTGATTCCGGTCCGACCATCTAAGTCTTAATTGACTATTATTAAATTGGGATCCCTGACGGGATCCCTTTTTTGTGCGCGGACGCTATAGTTATGCTTAGGGAGAGCCACACATGAGATTAACCCGTAATATCCTCAGAACACTTATCTGTGAAGAGGTTAAAACAGTTCAACACGTTAAAGCTCAGTCTGATGCTAACAGAGCAATCAAAAAAGCACTCAAGACTGGAAAGCCCATCGTTGATCTGGTTACACGGGGTAAGGTAGATATTAAATTAGATGATGGAACTGAAGTATCCCTTTCTACCGATTTCTCACCGTTAGAGATAGTTAAGCAGGGCGACACTAGCCAGATTTTATCCGATCTTGAAAACAAGAACTTAAACGTTACGGTTAAAAAGCGTATTGGTAGGGTGTGGACTGCAACAGGGCGCTTAACAAAGGTTGGGAATACAGGCGAACGAGGGTTTTCTCTTAAGCTTTCAAAGCCGTGGTAGCTTAGCTGCTATCATTGCTTTGCCTGGGTACCCTTCCTTTCCCCCTGTTGTACTTTAGCTTTTAAAAGGTATAATAGGCTGGCTTAGGGTTTTGGATCCGTTCTAGCGCAATTGTGAAGCATTACACACTCTGTGCTTCTTTCTTTTTACCGTTAACTTTTAAGGTGTTATTATATCTTTATTGGTCTCTTGCTGGAGGATGCTGTGAGCACACCCGTAGATGTTTACAAGCACGCTAAGATAAAATCTATAAGAATGCTAAAGATGCAAGGCCAGCTAGAGGATTATCTTATTATCCTAGTGGCTAGCGGATTATCTTGTTGCATTGGAATTGGAATCGGTTTTTGTATTTGGAATTGGTAAAAATTTTTCTAAGGGCCGCCGATTTATATTTTTTTTTCCAAGGGCATGACTCTCGTTGTACTTGAGTGTAATTAAAAAATTTTCTCTAGGGCCGTGTGTATAGGGCAAATTTTTTCGCCGGGTCGACAATTTAAAATACGCTAGTTTTAAAAAGAGATAGAATTGTATATGCTAATTTGCATATCATACTTCTAAATTAAAGGAGCAAGCTTTATAATGGCTAAAAGAGGACTATCAGGTAGTGGATACGGAAATAGAAAGAAAACGACTCGCCAGGGTCAGGGAACTTTTTCAAAAAGATACTCAAAGGGCGGCGGCATAAAAGGTTCTACTATTTCAAAAAAATATAAAAAGAAATATAGAGGCCAAGGTAAGCCTAGATAAAATAAACAAATCGTAATATCTTAGATCTCTATTTTAAATTATAGTCAATTATAACCTCTCTATGTATAACAGCATCTAATGGGTATGTAGGAATTTGAAAGGCAAAGGGTTCGGGTGCAGATCCAATCACTGCACAACTAGACATAAGCGGTAGTAACAATGCAGTGACATTAGCTGTAACAGGATCAGCTGGCCTCGGTGGCGGAGCGGGTGATTCATTTTTTATACTTCCGAGACTTACTGATTTACAAAGAGATGCCCTAAGCGGTCTAGCTGGTATGCTTATTTACAATACAGATAATAATAAGCTTAATTATCACAATGGTACTGGCTGGAAGGCTGTTAGCGGAAGTGCAGTCTAATTCTATATAGTTTAGTTTTTAACTTGTCTCAAGGCAGAATATGTATCCTACGAGCACTATAGACTGTTAATACAGTATAAGAGAGTTTTATATGAAAATTGGAATTAGTCAACTTCGAAAGATTATTATGGAAGAAGCAAAGCTTCTCACTGAGGGCTGTGGTGATGGCATGATAGCAGATGATCCTTGTCCAGCATGTGAAGCTGATGAATCTTCCCCATGTGACGCCCATGCTGAACATAATTATGATGATCTCTCTACACTCAAGTCAGATGACAATGATATGCTGGACAAGGAAGAAGCTCTAGGTGCCGTGGTATCTATAGCACAAAACACTTCTTGTCCTGTTACTCGCCAGGCACTGCTTGGTGCTGTAGGCGATCTTAAATCTTCGCATGATGATAATGAATATGAGAGTAGCGTAGATATTAACCCTGAAGACTCAGAATTAGAAAACATAGAAGGAAACATAGAGAATATGTCACCTGAAAGAGCTTTTGCAATTGGATTCATTATGGGAAAATCTGGAGATTTTGATCATATGATTGATAATGGGGCAAATGAAGTTGAAGATTATGCAGTAGAAGATACAGGCGGTTGAGCTTAGCTTAAAGACTAGTTTAGTCTTACTAAATCTTGACTAAGAAAAATTATATGAAAATTAATAAAAGCAAATTGCATAGAATTATCAATGAAGAAATAAGAGCACACATTTGTGAAGTCGGGATGGAAGGTCTCACTGACGATGCCAAGGGTGCAGTACAACAATCTATTCAAAGTGCAATATCTTCAGGTTCTAATCTAATTAATAGTCTAGTTGCTGCAGTGCAGTCTGCAGGAGAGACTCATGAGATGTCTACAGAATTACAAAGTAAAATTACAAATCTTCAGTCAATTATTGATGCAATTAAGACAACTATAGAAGAGTCAATTGATAAAAAAAGTGAAGATGACATAGTAAAAGAAATTATAAGAAAAATTGGTTCTAATAAATTTCGCATATATTCAAAAAATAAAAATAAAAAAACGGGAAAGAGAAGGAATCTAGGAACATTTAAGTCAAAAGATGCTGCTAAAGAACATGAGAAAGATATAAGATTTTTTAAACATAGCAGCTAGCAAATAGAGACTATTAATGAAACTAAATCGTCAACAGCTAAGAACAGCTATTATAGAAATCATAGCTGAAACAACTGATCTCAACAAGGCACTGTACGGGTCTTTAGAGAAAGCAATTGGTGATTCTAAGTTCTGGCTAGAAGGTAACACAGAGGACGATGGCGACTACGAAGATGTCCCAGGTCTAGACCTAGTTCACCAGACTAGTGCTGCTCAATACCTTCAAGATATTCTTCAGGCTACAGTCAGTAGCGCAGGTGAGGATATCATCATAGCTGTACAGTCGCCTGAACTAGATGCTAATCCGGGCTTCCTGTTAACCCCAGATAAACCGCAATATCCTGATAGTGTTATATCAGGCGGCTACGCAACAATTACCCCAGATGGTAAGCAGGCTATTGTTCTTAATATGTCATTATTTGATGACTCTTTCAATGATGATGATGTCAATGCACAAAGGATCGCGAGAAAAGGTGCAGCCATTCTGAGGCATGAGATAGTACATCTTCAGCAGGTTGCAGCACGTGCAAAGTCTGAAGGGATTAGTTTGCTTGATTCATTTGAAAACTTTAAGAGTGAACCAAGGTCAATTCCGCCCGAAGGCGCAGGTCGTCAACAATACATTAAGTCACATATTGAGATAGACGCACATGCACATCAGGCTGCCGATGAATTGCTCTCTCTCTACGGAAAAGAAGAGGCACTTAGACTGATATCAAAAACTGTAGACTTCGAGGACTTGGGTGTTGATCTACCACACGCTGTTGAGGATTACTTAATTGACAATCCATCTTCAAAAACTGCTCGTCAATTTAGAAAGAAGGTGTATGAATACATAAATTCGATAAGCCAAAACCTCAGTGAGGCAAATGATCCTGACTCATGGTTTGGTACAGGTTTCAAGCTTGGAACTAGTGTTAATCTTAAAAAAGATATAAATATTGAAGGCAATCTGATTGGTGAAAAAGGACAGTATAAGCTTGTCTTGTGGTCAAAGGGCGTATCAAGACTGCTAGGCTCAGGCCAGCAGGTCATAACTAATAAGTCTAAACAAAATATAAGAATGTTTAAGCTTGCAAAAGGATTTACCCAAGCTACCCTAGAGCGAATTATCAACAATCCAGAAAAAGGTGTGCTAACAATAGAAACAACCCTTACAATTGTTCCGCAAGGGTCCACAGGCAAAACAGCGCGCGGATCCAGAGGCGAAAGCACAGTAGCTGAAGTAAACAATATTAAGGATCTTGTCTTAGACCTTACAGGGCTACAGTTTGCATGGGACTTCGGTACTGCAATTGGAAGACTTGAGACTGCACTTGCTGCATATGCTAGGCCAGGTATTCACTCTTCTGAGCGCAAGGCTATGGGTGAGGAGCTTGATGAAGCATTTGTAGACTTGTGTATACAGATTACCACACTTGCTGCTGTCCTAGCTGGCTTTCACTACGCAGGAAAGGCTTTATCAAGTCTAGTAGCTAGATTTACTAAATCTGCGCCAAAGCCAAAGATGGACATACCAAAAGACACACTTAATAAAGTTCCTGCTTTAATTCATCAGTATAAAAAAGTAAGAATAAAACATGCTCCTTACACTATTGAATTGGGACCAGCGTCGCAGACTTCTAAAAATATTGCAGCAGCTGAAGAACTAGCTGGAAACGCAGAGAGGGCTGCACAGTCACTAATGAAGGTTCAAGTTTCCAAGTCAGGTGCTGTTACTCTTAAACCTATGGGTAAAGCACGCTCAAAAGAGATAGCACACAGCGTTTCAAAGGAATTTAATTCAAGACAAAGCAAAGCAAATATCGAGTGGAAACCACCAAAGTCAAAAATACAAAATAGGCCTCCTCCCACAGTCCCAGTTCAAGCTAGACCAAAATTTGCAAAATCACTCCTAGACGGGATTTCAAATAATATTGGCAATATAAAAAGCTACGATATAATAGTCAAGACGTGGGAATCAGATAGTGTATTATCACTCACTATCAGAGTTAAAGATATTATTCCAAAAGGCGAAATTGCAGCAATGGTTGATGATTTGATAAAAATTGCTCCTAAGCTTGATGACGTGTTTTCAAGCAACAAAGATGCTCTAGTTGAACTAGTAACAACTATGAGAATTAGGGTTGGTGTAACAAATTCCAAGACAGCTGCTGCGGAGATAGCGCATTATAATGCAAATAGTAACAGAATCACTATATGGCCACACGGAGCTGACGAGGCAAAGTTCATTAGTGCACTCCACAAAACCGGTACAAAAATTATTCCTAGAGGGCCGGCCCCAGGCGGCGGAGCACCACCGCCACCTGGACGTGAGCTGGCGCTGTCTGATAATGGATTAATATTTATTGAAGATATAATACAAAAAGGTGTCTCTAGAGGCACTATGGCACACGAGATTGGGCACTCACTTGAATATGCGCTTAACCGGAAAATGAATGTAATTACAACACAATGGGTTAAAACACGTAGAGGAAGAGAGGTTAGAAAGTTTGGAGACAAAGAGCTTACACAGGCTCAAGCAAGAAAGACTAGGCTTGCCACTGACGACCCTATGTACGTTTGGCATAGTGGCAAACCAATAGAGAGAGACTGGCTAGCTAGATTTCAAGAAATGGATGCTGAGATTGTAAATGGAATGACGCGCTATCTTGATGATCTCTCTCAAACAGGGACCACACTTTCTAGGCCGGTCCTGGAAGATCCGAAACTATTTAAGGAAACTTTTGTAAAAATCTATATGCCACAAAGGCAGTGGGAAAAGGTTATTGAAAAGAAACTTGACAAGAAAATAAATGATGCACTGTTTTCATCAAATGGCTTATGGTATCAGGTAAGAAATGAGCTTGGAATAACATCTCGATCAAAGGGTGTGAGCGTAGGCAAAGAAATTCAAGGAGATGCATTTCCAACGTCAAGAGCAGGATGGAATTTTGATCAATCTCTGCAAGAGATAATTATTAGAAGAGTTGTTGGTAGAATTATCTCTGAATCATCTCACTTAGGAAGCTATCCTAAAGAATCTTATGAAAAAGGAACAGTTAAAAACTTAATGCTTGACAAGGAAACATCTCATGGCGGTTGGCCTGAAGGTCCTAGTAGAAGTTTTACAAGCAATGAGCCAGTAAATAAGCAAATTACCAAGTGGTTAAAGGGCATGTCAATGATGGAAGATGATGAAGTCTTTGAGAAAGTTTTAAATAAGTTACTTGACAAGTCTTAAATTTTGTCTAAAGATTTGTCGTACTGCTCCTTTTACAAATATGTCGTAGACATCATATTGAAACCAGCTTGGATCTTTTATAACCTTAAACGGCCTTCCTACATGCCTTATAACAGTAACAATATCATTATCTGAAACAGCTGTTGATTTTCCTAAAAAATCATTACAAGAAGGATATGCATGCAGGTCTATTTTTTCAAAAATTTGAACTGTAGAGTTTAATCCTGCTGAGCCAACTGTAGCAAAGCCATCTTGTGTATAAGCCAAGCCAGTAACCCTAATGGTACATAGCGATCCTGGTTTTAAAATAGTGGACATTACTATTCTAATTAATAGAAAAATATGTTTAGCAGCCAATATGATAGTTATTTTATAAAGGAGTTTGCTTATGAAAGCTTTTATATTTTCTCTAATTTGTATAATTTTAGTTGGATGTGAACCTAGCAAGGTCAATATAGAAAACTCAAAAGCTGACACAGCCATTACACCTGCAGAACCTGAATCTGAAATACATGGTGGCAATCCTGCCCCAGTTACATGGGACACATGCAGTGCACAAATTGGTGATCATGCATGTGACCTGGCGCTGGTTGATCAATTTGGCGATACATTTCAACTTTATGATAACTACAATAAGGTAATTTTAATAGATTTTTCTGCTATGTGGTGTGGCCCTTGTAATATGGCTGCATCTGAAGTCGAATCTTTTATGCTAGACTATGGTGATCAGGATTTTTTATGGGTAACAGTTCTTATTGATAACCAGACAGGAGACCCTGTAACTGAAGATGATATTGGTGCATGGTCAGGCATGTATTCTATTTCTACATCTCCTGTTTTAATTGGTAATAGATCTCTAATAGATATGACTGGACAAAATGGTGGTTGGCCAGTTGGTGGGTGGCCAACATTTGTTATATTAGATAGAGAGCTTATAGTAAAGAACGGAATATATGGATGGAGCTCTGCTCTGATGAGACAGTGGATAGAGGCCGAACTATGAATATTAAGATGTCAGAGCTGAGAATGGTAATTAGAGAGATTCTTCTCGCGGAGCAGACAAAACAAGGTCAAAAAGCATATGCTGGCCAGCTTGGTACAGGTCTAAAAGTTCCTGACTCTTCTACTGGTGCCGGTAAATCAGCTGATCAATGTCAAATAGAAAGAGATGAAATTGTAAGTACAACTGCACAGTATAACGCTATAGCTGGTGAAGACGCTGCATCTCAGGCGAAAAAGAAGACACTTCAAGATCAATTAAGAGTTATGCAACAAAATCATGATAAAGATTGTGGGCCATAATTTTTAAAATTATTAAGCTATCCTGAGAATTAAATTTTGCATCGTTTAATACTTACTAGATAGCTGCCTCTAGTGGCCGGCTAAGTTAATATTTCGCTATTTAAAGAGTAAAATTTAATCTTAACTTAGGGTTAAAAGTGAAAACAAGTCTTAAAATTAAAAATCACTCTCTGGTAAAGCTTAGACAGCTTACTGAAAATTTAGTTGATAGAGATGTTATTAGAGCTAAAGATGCTAAGCTTTTTTCTTACTTTCTAGAGAATAGTCCTATTAGACTATGCTTATGGACAGTCGATAGTAATCTCAAGCCTATTCATCAAAAATGTATTTGTCCCATTAGCAAGGATACAAAAGATTTAACTAGAAGATTTTTTGAAGGATCTTTTAAAAAGAAATTTAACAGTATTCATAAAAGCTTTATTGAATCCAGCTTACAAGAAGAAAGAGCACTTGTTGGAGATGATAATGAGCTATACGCTGTAACTCTTAAAAAAGACGGTAGTAATGTTAACGGAATAGCAATAGAAGTTACTTGTAGAGTTAGAATGCTCTATGTTTTACTTGAGATGCTAGAAGACAAAAAAGAAAAAAAAGATGAATCTTACGAATTAATTCAATCGGTTATAGAAGAAGATCATTTTTCTTTATTAATTTTAGATTTGTTGGAGAAAAGTGATGGGAAATGAAAGCAATCAAAACGGCTGGAATGAATATTCAAAACTAGTTCTGAAAGAGCTGGAGTCACTGGCAGCGAATATTCAAGCACTGAACTCAGAGATTCAAGATCTAAAGCAAGAAATTGCTCAAATGAGAGCTAGAGAAGATAGAGTTGAAGATCTAAAAACATGGAAAGAAAAGATAGATGATGTAGCTTCTCCTACACAAATTAAAGAACTAGTTCAGGAAGTTGAAGCATTAAGCCAATTTAAAACAAAAGCTGTAACTATTTTTGCAGTTGTTCAATTTATAATGGCGATGGCTGTGGGCTGGTCAAAAATATTTGGATAGATTTATAGAAATAATACTATTTGTTAGAGGATTGATATCTTTAACCATATTTAGATAATGAGTTAAGCTATTTTGAGGAATTGTAGATGGAAACCACCATTAAAGTTACGCCTAATTATATAAGACAGGTAATCATAGAAGAAAGACAGCTTCTTGATGAGCATAATCGATATAGAACAATGCTCTTAAGAGAAGGAGCTAGGCTTAAAGAGCTAGGATACGACAGAGAGATGATTAATGAGAGCATTATCTCTCTAATTAAAAATCTTGGAAGCGAGTTCATTAAGAGCTTCAAGTATGATATCACACTATCTTTGCTTGGTGCGATGGGATTAAGCAAGGAAGGATTTCTTGCTCAAGCTATTGGTAACGTGGTTGAAGAGGCAGATATACTAGATTTTAAAAAGTACTTTAGAGATGATTCTGGTTGTACAGAGTTAACCGGATTAATAGTTAGAGCACTTGCAGAGACTGGTCTTGAGCCACTTGTTGATGGACTGGCAAAAGGTCTTGGAGTTGATCCGCAGGGAAGGCTTTATATAACTCTTAGAGAGTGGGTAGTGACAAGTCTAGCTCATGACGGTGATCTTGGAAGATGGGTTAGAGATACAATAACAGATTGGGTCTGCGGTGTAGATGTTACTGACATGGTTGACACTATGAAAGGAATGTTCAAGGGCAAGCCAGATATCGCAGCTGACGTGGCAACAGATGCTGTTCAAATGGATCTCTTTAAATAGGATGTCTGAAAAACTTTTCAGATACCACATTAGATTGCTAATGGAAGAGCTTGGCAGCCTAGAGAGAAACGTGGGAAGAGGCTGGGGAACAACACACCCTTATGTTAAAGGTTCAGATAGACCTATGCTAGGCAATGTTGAAGGAGAGGATGCAGGAGATGTTAGTGATCAATCACCTGTTAAAGTTAGCCGAGCATTTATGGTAGCACAACAAATTGATGATCCTGCTGAATCGTAATAATCTATTGATTGCTTAAATAGAATAGCTCGAACCTAGATGCGTCTGACTCTCTTTGTCTATCTTCACCCACTTTAATACATCGGGTGTGCTGCCAGAAGTGAGAGGTCTCATGTGCAATAAGTCTGTCTAACTTTTCTCCAGACACACTTCTGGTTATAAAGATTGTGCCATAATCCTTAGGAGCCTTTCTACCATCATAGACCCCATTTAAAGATCTATTTCCCCATGCATCCCAATCTAGAAAATGCATAATATCCCTATCATTAAGAATATTATCATCAATATGATATACTAGAAGATTTCTTTTAAGACAAGTGCCTGAAGCGCCTTCATAGAAAAGTGTAAGAAGTTTTATGCTTTTAGTAATTCTCTCTAGTATTATCTTTGATTCATCAGAGCTGTTGCCATAATAAGTCACTGATATGCCTTTTATATCTACTTTTTGAGTGTGACTAATGTTTGCCACATTTTCTAGCTTTTGATACTCAGGATGAACAGCTGGTGGCAACGCATGACCATAGCTAGTTAAGAAAATTGTCAAAAAGAGAAGAAGAAAGTGCATGTGTTTGGCTTAACCTATTAAATATATTATAGACCATTTCCTTACCAATTTACAATAGTATAATCATTTGATATTTCATACATATTTATACCATGTATCGCTATGCTTAGAGAGGGCTACAAAGTGAAAATAAAGCTTACAAAAAACAAGATTGAAAAGATTATTCAAGAAGAGATTTTAAGAAAACATTTTGCCAAGACAGACAACATCACGCTACTCAGAGAGGCAGCTAATGCTAATGATGTAAAGAGGCTTCAGAAAGCGCTAGGTAATGTAAGAGCAACAGGAAGGGTTAACAATGACCTGTGGGCATCATGGCTCAAATTTTTAACGACAACTTACTTACAAAGTGTAACACTTAGTGACGGTAGTCAAGCTAAGGGGGTTCCTACGCCAAGTGCACTATATTCCAACTGGGATGAGCATGCTGGTCTCATAGGATATGAAGCAAGTATTAATGGCATGGCAAGATTTGTTGAAGAGGATGGAAAGCTAGTTGCTGACAGCAAGGGTGGAAAAGCCCTGGAAGCAGCACAAGTAGCTGACGATGAGGCTGGCTATGAGGGCGAGTCGGTGATGACTCAGGATCAAGATCCGGTCGACGAAGAAGCAGTAGCAAGCGCCACTATTTTTGAAATTGATCAAACGATTGAAGAGTGGCAGTCTGCTATCAACGATATTGATAGTGATCTAGACGGATATTCCTCTGTAAGCAACATAAAAAATGTGTGGAATAGAACACATGAGATGTTGAAGGCCTCCGACGCAGGTGTTCAAATGATGCGTTGCATCAATGGTATCTACAGTTACGAATCAGTATCTGTGACTCATAGCTGGGACGATGCTGCTCAAGGTGCAATGGGTGCTCTCTACATAGGAATGATGGGTGCCGCGGTGGCGTCAGGGGTTGCTTCCGGCGGGACGACTCTAGCTTTTAGTTTACCCGTCTTGGCTGCCGTTGGAGCAGCGATGAATAAGCTCGGTGGCGGGCCAATGTACACTAGAATTACACTATCCATGGGTTCGACTGAGCTTGCTACAGATATCAAAGATGAATGGTTTACAGATATAAAAGGCAAGGCATATCAAGAAGGTGCAGAGACAGTCTGGAGAAATATTGCAACTAAATCTGGCTACACTAGACGTGATGGATTGCGGGATCTTAAGGCGCCGCTGCTAAGAGCGGGAATGATAGTAAAAAAGAAAAAGAAAGAACCTCTTAGAGAATATCGCTCCAAGAAGAAAATCTTGGATAATGTATCACTTCTAGCCATCCTGGAGGGAGTTTTGCTTAGTGAGAGCCAGGAGCTGGGACCAGCTCCGGATGA
>TARA_R110001583_G_scaffold33863_2_pt1 | contig 11455 bp, 5 predicted proteins | sample TARA_R110001583 | Tara Oceans TARA_R110001583 (sample SAMEA4398432) | marine metagenome | biome: Polar Biome; feature: [MES] marine water layer (ENVO:01000295) within the mesopelagic zone...; material: water (ENVO:00002006), including particulate matter (ENVO:01000060) such as...... | reverse complement strand
ACGAGATATATTGAACAAGGTAATGCCGTACAGCAGAGGCGACACACAGAAATAGATGACGAAGAAGATGTACAGCTTTTAGATACTGTTATAGACGGACAAGCTATTAAAGGAAAAGAAGGTGGATTAAGGATAGATATGTTTGAGCATGACCATCCTGATGATTTGCAATGCTTATGTGATTTACCATATGCTACACAAGAAATTATTTATAACGAATCTGATTTATAGTGCCTAAACAGATATATAATATAAACCAGTTTCATGGTGGTTATAATGATAATTCTGACCCAAGAGATATAGCTGAAAATGAATTGTCTTCAGCTATAGATATAATGGTAGATGAATTAGGTTCAATAAGAACAATGGGTGGAGGAGCAGTTCATGCTTCTGAAAATTCTGCAAGCGGTCATGCTTGTGCAATATCTAATGGATATGGTTTATTTGCATGGCAACACGACAGAATAGATGGTCATACTTCTTCAGCAAATTCAGATGATGCAGAAACTGGTGAAAATTATTTAGCTCTTTCTGATGCTGATACTACTGGAAAAGTTCATGTTTATGCTGCTGGAGATGATACTTGGGGAACTCCAATAGATACTGGACAAAATGGAACTCGAAATGATGTATTTTATTCTGTTGATGGAGCTTTAAGAATTTGTGATTCTAAATTTAGCAATACAAATAATAGTGTATGGTATGGTTATATAGATAAACAATTTATGGCTAATTCTGGTAGTACTGTATCTGTAAATCAATGGGTTGATAAACTTCAATATATTGAAATGCCTTTAGAAAATTCAGGTTGGGATGATGCTATAGCAGCTGGAGCTACATCAGCTGGAACTTCTGTAACAAGAACTGGTGGAACTAGTACTATTTTAACTGGTGCTGGCACATTAAGATATTTTGAAACAGATAGTACATTAAATGGTTTAAGTATAGCTAATATTTATAAAATGGAAGTTACTGTTAGAGTTCAATATGATAATACATTTGATAGTTATTGGCATTACACTCTTAAAGCTGGTGATGCTACAAATTCTACTACACTCGCTGGAAGTCTTGGTACAAATCACAAATCAATAACTTATGAAGGAAATGGTTCTGTTGAAGATACTAATGTTATTGAAGATAGAGTTCATACATTTACTTTTGCCATTGGAGATACTGCAATAGGAAGTGGAGGTACAGCTGGAGCTATAGCTGAATTAGTAGTTGATGTAATGGGTAGTGATGTTGATTCAATAGATATAACAAAAGTTGTTATTACTGAAGGAACATCAAGCGGTTCTTCTCATGATGGAGTTGATGGTAATAATATAGATACAAATGAAATTTTTATAGAATCTGCTTATGAATCTACAACTGGTGCTATAGGTTGGGATAAAAAATGGGAACATGGTTTTAGTTTTTTATATGATGAAAAACAAGAAAGTCTTGTAAGGAGGATTCAAAAAGTAGACCCTAGCAGTGGAGCTACATCTCCGCCTACATTTACACAAGAAAATACTGATGCTAGTCACGCTCCTAGTGTAAGAATTAATGTTCCTTATGATTCATCTTGGAGTCCAAGAATTACAGGAGGAGTTTGGTATTTAAGAGATGTTTCTGGAGATGTTCCTTCTGAATGGTGGGCTCAAGTTGAATGTAATTTTGTAAAAGGAACTGGAAAAGTTTTAAGTAGTGGTTTAGAGTTTAATTGTGAATTTAATCCTACTACTTCTGAATATAATTTTGATATAGACCATGAAAATTTATTGCAACCAAATCAAGTTGATACATATTTTAGTAGAACTGGAGTATTAGAAGATACTGAATCTATAACAGCTAGATTTTCTACATCAGTTATAGTAGGCAGAAGAATCTATATAGGTAATGTTCAAATTATAAAAGATGATGGAAGTAAAGAAATTAGAGGAGATGCTATGTTAAAGTCTCCTGTAAACAGATTTGATACATTTCCGTCTTCTAGCGTTGTAGAAGCAGCTATAAATGATGGTGAACAAATTACAGCTCTTGAAGAATTTGCAGATAGAATATTACAATTTAAAGAAAACACTCTTTATATAATTAATGTTTCTCAAGATATAGAATTTCTTGAAGAAGTTTTAAAATACAAAGGAGTATCTCAACAATCTTCTGTTTGTAAAACTGATTATGGAATTGCTTGGGTAAACAATCATGGTTGTTTTTTATACGATGGCAAACAAGTAACTAATCTTCTTGAAAAAGGTGGAAGAAAAATAATATCAGATACGAATTGGCAAACATTTTCTACATATAATCCTATGATTGGATATTTACCAAAACACAGACAACTTATTGTTGTAGATGATAATACTATAGCTGGAGCAGGTGGTATTAGATTATATGATATGGTAACTCAATCTTGGGTTCAAGGGAAATCTGCTACTATAACAAGCAATCTTTTAACAAACTTTGTTAATGATAGTAATGGTGATTTAGTATGGGCTCATACTAGTGGTACAGCCACTATGAGAAAATGGAGTGATATTAGTGAAACAACTGATGGATTTAAATTTATAATAAAAGATATAGATTTTGGTCAGCCTGGTATTAGAAAAAAATTATATAAAGTTTTAATTACATATGATACAGGCAACGCAACTTCTAATGTTCAGGTTGATTATGATGTAGATGGAGGTACTACATTTCCATATGATTTTGCTGATGGTACTAATTTTGCTAGCACAGAGTTAGCAAGCGCTAATGGTTGGAGAGTTGCTGAGTTAAAACCAGATGTATCATCAGAAGCTAATAATATTAAATCTTTTAGATTAAGATTTGCAACAGATGGAACTGTACCAGCTGGATTTAAAATTAATGATATTTCTTGTATTTATAGAATGAAACCAATTAAATAAAATGTCAATGACAAGACAAGAAAGAGTTAACGCTCAAAAAAAACAATATAGAATTGAAAGCTTTAAGCAAGCTTTTAAAAATGATATATCTATAAGTCCTAAACCTATATCTGTATTAAAAGATAGCACTGGTGGAACTATTAGTAATGTTGTAGATGATACAACTGCTAATCAAAAAGATGATATTGCTAGTTTAACTAATAAAGTAAATGAAATATTATTAGCTCTTAAATCTGTAGGAATTATTAAGTGAATTATAGTAAATTAAACTGGAATATTCTATATGGCTAACGGCAACAAACTATACAGCGCTTACATGGGAGCTGGTAAGGCTTCTTCAGCTTATAAAGCAAGTCTTTATGATGTAGAAAGTCTTGGTATTGAAAGAGAAGCTTCTCAAGCTATGTATCAATTTGAAACAACTAAAAGAGATAAAAACTTAGCTCTTATTCAACAAGGTTTATCTTTAGCATCTGACCTTTATGGTGGTTACAAAGCTAAAGAACAAGCTAAAACAGATAGAGCTTCTTTGCAAGAATCTATGGCTAAAGAATCTTATGAGGGTGAAGTTAGTTGGAGCGATTTAACTGATACAGCTAGACAATCTCAAATAGATAAATTTTCACCAATAGAATCTAAAAGAACATTGGGTGAGATATTAATGGGAGAAGAAAGAAGTTATAAATTTGGTGAGGGTGGTAAAGAATTTACTTCTGCTCAGATAACTGCTGGAGCTAGTCTTTTACAAGAAAGTGATTTAGCAGATTTAATAGGAGTTGGTACAAAATCTAAGTTAGAAGAAGTTCAAGAAAAAGTAACAGAAAGCGCTGATAAAGTTCTTAAATCTGATGAACAAACTGCTGTAACTGTAGATGAAATTTTTGACCCTATTATAAATAATAAAACAGAAGAAACATTGCCTGAGAATAATATTATTCCTAAGTATGATACAACTAAACAAAATTTTGATTTATTAGTAAAGCCTGAAAAGAAAAAAAATGAATTTGAATTTAATTTTAATATGGATTTTGGTAGTTCAATGGGAGCTGGAAGCACTGGTTATAAATCATTTGCTAAAGGTGGTGAGTATACTACTGATGGGCCTGAATTAATACTTGTTGGAGATAACCCTAGCGGTAAAGAAAAAGTAAAAGTTAAACCTATTAAATCTAAAAAGAAAGAAAAGTCAGAAGGTCAAGAAAGCCTTGCTGATGGATTAGGTACAAACTTAAAAAAATTAATTTCTAAAAAAGGTACAAAGCCTGGTTCAAAAAAATGGATGAGTAATTATATACAATCTCAAAAAATAAACAATGAATCTTTAAGACCATTACAAGGTGAGTTATCTAAACATAATAAAAAATTATTTTCTATGGCTGAAGAGTCTGGATATTTTGGTGAGTTTTTTAGAGGAGGATGGGAATAATGCATAAAAAATCAATAGCTAAAAATCATTTATCTGAAGCTGCTAAAAAAGGTAGGTATGGTGATAACATACTTGTTCATATGAATAAAGATGAAGCTGCTGTATTAGCTAAAGCTTCTGGTATTAAAAAACTTCCTACCAATCCTGATACTGGATTACCTGAAGCATTTGCATTTACAACGGCTTTAGCTGTTGGTAATTTAGCTGTAGGAGCTTATAGTGCTTGGAAAGGTGGTAAGGAACAAAGTAGACAATCATCTACTCAATCTATGTTAATGGCTCAACAACAAGAAGAATTAGATAAAGCTTTGGGAAGTCTTGAGGGAGTTAAGTCTTCTAAAGAAGAAGTTGCTAAACAAGAATATTCACAATCATTAGGTAATTTGTCTATGCAAACTGGACAAAGCAAAGAAGATTTACAACAATCATATGAAGCCATGGTACAAAAAAGTGGATTAGCTACAGCTGGTGGAGTTAATACTAAAACATCTCAAATGTATAGAAGAATGCAAAATCAATTTGGTAGAAGTTCTCAAAGTCTGTTAGGTAATTTAGGTAAAAATATGGCTGGTGTAGAAGAATGGTATGAAGGTGAAAAATCAAGACTTCAATCAGAAAAGAAAAGAATTGGTTTACAAAAAGATTTAGCTGATGAACAATCAAGTTCATGGTATTTAGGTAAAAATGTAATGAAAATGTTTGGTGGTTAGGATATGGCAACAGAAGCATACGAAGTAGTTGGCGCATTAAGAGAAATGCTACAAAGCCAAGAACGTAGAGAGCAATCTAGAGTTCAAACGGCTTTAGCTGGAATGCAATTTGCACAACAAAAGAAAATGCAAGATATACAATTAGCTGGTCAACAGTTACAATTTTTACAGACTGTTAATACTCAAGCAATGACTGGGCAAGCTACTGACTTTCTTACATCTACTGGACTTGGAGGTATATATAGTGAAGAAGAGGATGGTGTTGAAACAGCAATTAAAACTTTAACTGCAAAACCAAGTAAGGGTGGTTATGGATTTTCAGAAATGGATGCAAATAAAATAGCTACAGCTGTATGGATGGCTTACAAGGGTTCTCCATCTGCAATATTAAGAATAGCTGATGAATTAAATACAGGGTTTAAAAAAGAAAAACCATCTTCTAAAGAATTATCTTTAATAAAAGGATTTGTATCTAGTGGATATATAACTCAAGAAGAATTTGCTAGTGGTAAACAAGAGTCTGGTCAGTTAGATAGTATGTCTAAAACTGTACAAAATACTAAAGATATATCAGCTGAGATGTATGAGTATGGTCGTGGTGAATATGAAATACAAAGAGATATAGGAATGTTTGAACCATCTGAAGGTATGGCTAAAGATGAAAAATCAGTAATGGATTTATCTAGAGCTATTGATGCTTTTGAACAACAATCACAAACAGATTCAGGTGAACGAGGAATTGGGCCTATGGTTGAACCTAGAGAATCGGTAGAAGATTTAACAGCTGGTTATGATTTGCTAGACCCAAGTGTAGCAGCTGCAGCAAGGTCTAAATTATCTGAACTTGATGTTAGTTTAAGTAGTCTTGAATCTCAGTATAATGAATTAGAGGAAGAAAGAACTAATATTATAGGTAGTTATGACAAGAATTTTTCTGATTATAAACAAGCTGTAAAGGCTTACGATATATCTGTTAACGCAGGTTTAGATAGAACTCAATTAGATGCATTAGCTGGTGAAGCTAAAGAATATAAAAGAGTAGCAATGAATGCTCGAAGAGAACAAGAAGCTTTAAACCAATATAATAGAAATCCAAGAAGAGTATTTGATTTATCAAGAAAAGGAGAAGACTGGAGACATTCTGTTAGCAGAACATACATTGAACCTGATGACCAAGACATGGCAGATATAGGAGGAGTACCAACTGATTTAGGAACTATTAATCTTACAAATACTAATACCTATAAAATGACTGAATTAGCTACAGAAATATTCAATGTTAAAAGGCAACAAAAGTCTTTTAGTCTACAATAATGTCAGACAACTTAACAAAACAATTTAAAGCTCAATTAGCAAACAGAGGAATCACTGCTTCTGATTCTGATATAAACAACTTTATATCTCAACAACCTAATCTATTTCAATCTGTTGGACAACCAGTTAGTGATGTAGCTACTCAATCTTCTGGATTCAATAGGTCTTTAGATATGCTTGATATGACTCAAGAACAAAAAGGTGGTGCGTTAGATGCTGTTGGTGCATTTTTATGGCGTGGATTAGACGCTACATTATTAGGAATACCTGGCATAGCATTAGGAGAAGATGAACCTTATCAATGGGATACTTTAGGTGCTGGTGCTAAAACTGGTGCTGTATTTGGTGAAGCGTTAGGATTTTTAGCACCTCTAGGAGTTATTAGTAAAGTTGGTAGAGCTGGAGTATCTGCTGTAAAAGGTACTGGAGCTATGACTAGAAAAGCTGTAAGAGAAGCTGGTTCAGCTGCGAAGGTTGCTGGTTTATCTGCTCAGTTAGCTCAAAAGACTATAAAGAAAACACTTAGAAATCCTGTTATAAAAGACTTAGGTATGCCTAAATATGGAATGAGTGGAGATGATATTGCTAAAGTAGAAGAGGGATTGAAAGCTGGAATTATGGGTGAGTTAGCTAAAGAGTTTCCAGAAGCTGGTGCAAAAGCAATAGATGATATAGGTGAAAGTGTTATTAGAGGATTAAAATCTGAAGGTGTTCATGTTAACAACATAGGTCATTGGGTAGAAAAATCTCTTAATACAACATTTAACGTAGTTGATAAAAGTAAGATTACTAGATACGCAGGTAGGTTTGCTGAATTAAGTGCTAACTTTGGTGTTTATAATGTATTAGCTAGTGGTATACAATCTATGGCTGGAAGACAAGAATTTAATCCATCTGCTGATGTAGGTCATGCATTTATGTTTTCATCATTATTACCAGCTGTTGAAATGGTAGGTGGTGGTGGTAAGGTTAAAGTAATAAGAGAAGCTAATAGGCTTCGTAAAACATTAGGAAAACTTGACAGTAGAGTTTCTAGTGCATATAAAGAAATGACTCCAACTCAACTTAATGGACTTATTAGGCTTATAACTAGAGATAATTACCTTAAAGATACATTGATAGGTAAAGAAGCTATATCAGCCTTAAGAGTTACTGGTGGTAAAGATTTAGCAAAAGGTGATGCAATAAAAACTTTAGAAAGAATAGTTGGAAGAGTAGACCCTAAAAGGTTGTGGTCAGATTTTGCAAAATATGCAGGTGAAGACCTTGTTCAATCTCTTGGTCGCATGATGTTAGTTGGTTTCTATTTTAATTCACATACATTACTTGATTATGATTTATTAAAAAATATGGATAGAGAAATACTGGGAGCTCATTTACTTACTGGTATGATGTTTGGTAAAATTAAAAAACCTTTATTCAAAGACCCTAAACCAACTCTTAATGGATTTCAAGAAAGAAGATTAGCTTTAGAATATTTTGGTATGGATGTTTCTAATATAGAAGCTATGGCTAGACACTTTACTTTAAATGAACATCAGGGTGCTGCTTACTCTGGTGTAAGAGTTGAACCTACAGTACAAAAGATTGCACAAATTATTAATACTGATTCTAATAGAAAACAAAGCAGTGAATTAAAAGAACCAACTGCTAGAATTACAGGAAGAGATAAATTATTAGTAGATGTATTTAACTTATATAATCTTTATGAAGTATCTGGTAGAGTAAAAGACGCAGACCCTAAAGTTCCTGTATCTTTAAAAAATCTTACAAGAGCTCAACTAAATAAAATTAAATCTGAATTAGCTAAAATAGATATAGGTAATGGAGAAAAGTTAACAGTAGATAATTTTAATACATTTTCAAATAAATTATTTAAAGATATACTTGGTGGTCAATATCAAGAGTATATGAATATGGTATTAAAAGGAGCTAGGGAATTAGGTGTTCAAGTAGATAAAGGAGAACTTGAAGCTTTAGATATGGATTCTCCAGTAGGCGTTGGTAGAGTGGAAGGATTAGATAGGTTTGTTGATAAAGATAATTATTTAGCTGCAGTTAAATGGCAACAAGTAAGAGATGTTTTAGAAGGTGCTGGTTTTATAAAAACAATAGAAGCTTTAGAACCAAGAAGAGCTGAGAATATAGAACAAGATAGAATTAAGAATACTGAAAATGCTATGAGGCAAATGGTTGAAACTTTAAGAGTTGAAAACTATGGTGAAACAGTAGATGTATTTATAGACCCATCTGAAAATGGATTCTTAGATGCCTTAAGAACATATAAAGTAACAAAGAATATGAGTTCTGCTTATAATATTGCTGAAGGCGTTAACATGAGCGAAAGAGAAAGAGGTATTCGTGAATGGCTTGTAAATAATATTGGAAACAGAGTTCCTAAAAGTTTTTACAATTTAATATCTACTGTTGAATTATCTAAAGGTGACATTAAAAAAGCTGAATGGGATAGAATAAATGCTGAAGGTGAATATTCTGAGACTATACAATCTTTTCAAAATATATTAAAGATATGGGGAGTTAATAAACAAGATGGTAGGATTACTAGTAAAGAAACAGGAAAAGAATTAAATAAAATAGATTATGTTAAAGCAAAAGAAATAATAAATTTATTTGAAAAAGAAGGTTTTATTATATCTGATTCAATGACACAACAAATGAATAGATATTATTATAATGAATTTCTTAAAACAGCTGATATAAATGTAGAACATCAAGTTATACTAGAACATTTTATTGCTCATGGAGTTGGTCAATTTGAAACAAGAGCTAATGGTAAAAAGGTATTAGTCTTTCCAGATAGAGAAACTACAATGTCAGTATTAGAAGCTGAAGGTCGTACTGAAGTTGAAATGCAACAAGATATGGTAAAGTACGATGCTATTATGAGAAAAATGAATCCACTTATTGGTACATTTTTAGAGACTCGTAAAAAATTAAGCATTGAAGATACTGGTGAAGCTAATATGTATTCAGTAATACAAGATGCATATACAGCAACTGAAGCTTTTGGTCGAGATGTTATGCATCATTATGAAAATGTAAGAGAATTATCATCAGACCATGGCATGTGGGTTAGTAGAGTTAAAAGTTTACTTGAAAGTAGAAAATTAGTAGATGGTGAAAAGAAAGAAATTGTACAATTTAAAGACGAAAAAGAAGCAAATGAATATGTAGCTGAACTAGATGCATTAATAAAATCTGGCAAAGAAGATATTAATTTAATTGGTACAGAAAGTATACAATTTTTAGAAAATCTTAGAAATAAAATAGTAATGCAAGAAGGAGCTATTAAAGAACTTGGTGGTGAATATGAATCATCTGCTAAGATTGTAGAACAAATGATTCAATCTGAAGGTGGCAAAAATTTACAATTAACTGCAAACATAGAAGCTATTATATTTGATATAAATAATTATTCTGGTGATAAGTTACAAGCTAGAAGAAGAATGGAAAGATTAATATCTCAGTTTAATGGAGATTTAAAAAAGGTTGGTGTTGAATTAAAAGAGACTGACCAGTTAGTAGATATTGCTGAACTGTACGCTGAGACTCCTAACAGAAGCATTAGCGATTATATAAATACAATATCAATGAGCCTTAGAGCTTGGCGTAAAGGATATGATGAGAAGACTTATTTTGAAACACAAAAAGAATTTTCACAAGAATGGTCTGATGCAGCTGGTTTACTTATAGACCCTACTCCTAGATATTCAGCTTCATATATATCTCAAAAATATGGCAGGTACAATGAAGTTTTAAAAAATAAAGAATGGATTGGCATTCAAGAAGAACTAAGAATGTCAAGAGAGTCTGGTACAATGCCTGAAATAATACAATTACAAACTGAAAGTATTGTAGATAATGTTAGGCAAGCCATAAACAATAAGAATCAAGGCAATCAAACAGCTGCTGATGCTGAGTTTACAACATTTATGCGTCATGTATTTCCATCTTTCTTGTCACATAGTATTGGTACTCAAAAAGTAATGTCATCTGAAATTGATTTTGACCCTAATGGAAATCCAATTATATCATTAAAAACTACATCTATGGGCAAAGGTTCTGTATCAATGTTTGTTGATACTATGGCTGAAAGTTCTATAAGAGTTTTAAGACTTGAGAATACAGGAGTAGTTGCTGGTAGAAAAACAGATGTAAGAGATATAAAAAACTTAGATGAAATTATAAAAAATGCTAGTATTGTTCCTGGCGAATCAAATCTTAGGCAAGAAATAAGAACTCAAAATGAAAGAGGAGAATCATATGATGAAACTCTTGTACCATTTCAAGATGTTGTAGGTGTTATAACTAGTTATAATAATAGATTTCTTGTAGCAAAAGATAATTTAACTGACCTAGCTCCTAGTGGTAGAGGTATATTAAATGAAAGATTTAAAAAATGGTATGATAATAAACTATCTGAATTATCTGGAGACACAGTAGCTATTGAAAGACTTGAAGCTTTGTACGGAGAGTTTGTTAAAAAAGGAGCTGTTCATTCTACTGATGAACCAGTAAGGCAAATGATGAGAGCCATGTACTGGGATAGTGTAACAAAAACAGGGTTTACAAATTTAATAAAATCAGCTGATAATCAAGCTGTAGTCGAAACTTTAGGAGCGTCTTACTTTAAATATTTTTCATTAGCTGAATCTGTTGGTGCTAAAACTCAAGGTAGTTTACAATTTTTAAGAGAAATAAGTAACTTTAATGAATACTTTAGTCCAGAACAAAGAGCTGCTATAGATTATTCTCTAGCTAAACATGAACAAGGTGGTTATGAAATAGTTAGTCTTAAAGATGAATCTGGTAAAGCTTTTAGTGCTGAAAGATTAGTTAAACAACAATTAAGAGAACAATTAAAAGAACACCCTGCAGGTTCAGATTCTCGCAAAGCAATTCAAAATCAAATAGATAACTTACTTGAAATACTACCCAGTTTAGGAGATGGTAGGTCAAGTATAGATGCTCATACACATCTTGGAACTAACGCTGCTAATGCAATTTATATGCATAGAGGTCGTGTTGTTGGAGGTATGGATGGCAATGGTAATACAGCAGGTGTTAAACCAACAGCATGGTTTAATGACCCA
>TARA_R110001583_G_scaffold15596_11_pt1 | contig 11460 bp, 13 predicted proteins | sample TARA_R110001583 | Tara Oceans TARA_R110001583 (sample SAMEA4398432) | marine metagenome | biome: Polar Biome; feature: [MES] marine water layer (ENVO:01000295) within the mesopelagic zone...; material: water (ENVO:00002006), including particulate matter (ENVO:01000060) such... | reverse complement strand
TTGTACGCCGCTTTCAGCGCCAACCCTCGCCATTAAGTCGCGGTAAAATGGCTCCGCATACTCAGGCAGGTTGGATACTATTTGTGTTGTCTCAGTGGGAGCACTGCCGCCGCCTTTAGACATCGCTTATATCCTTTTCGTAAAATATAGAGGCTTTTTCAAAGCCATCTTTTTCCAGCCACTTCCAAAAGCCAAAGCGGGCAACACCCTCAAGGGCATCGCAACCGCAGTCTTTTGCGTAGCTGGTTATCATTTCCAGTAGCGCTGGATACCACTCATCAAAACCATCGCCGCCAATGAAGTGCATGGAAAGCATTTTCTTGGCAGGGTATTGAGTAATTTCTGTTGTTAGGGCGCCATGTACCTTTAGGTCTTCATCAAATGCAATCCAGAGTTGTGACCTGCCTGTGGCAAGTGCGGCGCAAAGATGATCGGTAGTCCATCGACCCTTGCATCTATCGACCGCCGGGGCTAAATGAACCTTGGCATCATTCCAGACATGGACTACCTGATCTGGAGGGACAAGCGTAATATTCATGCGGGCATAGATTTCCTTGCGTTAATTGCCGGCGGCTGGTCGCCATTGCCGCCGCGTGCCCGTCTCACTCTGCTCATCATTTCATATAACTCGTCAGCTCCAGAGTCGGAGCTTCCGTCCCCCAAGTCAGAGACTACATCTGCCGGAACAATAAACTCTCCCGGCGAAACGGCAACAGGCTGTTGATCACCTATCATACCCGGAACCTTGTCATCCATCCCGCTACCGTTGCCATTAATCATGCCTTCAGTCTGAGCATTTGGCATTACGCTTTTCAGAATCATCTCTCGCACCATCGCGAACACTTCATTGCCATACTTATTGATAAAAGCGGCCCTGATAGCGTCACTTGCTTCAGGGTCTTCCCCGCGACCAAGCACCGCCTGAGACAAGATCTCTATCTCCTCTACGCTAGGTGTTGCGCTGAACTGGTTATCGACCTCTGCGATGCCTCCGGCTGGTGTCTGAACTTCACCCAAAGGCGTTTTTAACGCAACAGTGCCAGATCTTTTGGGCGGAGCGCTCTTAGGCTCTTCGGAGAGATTGCTTATGCCCCCTGCCCTAAAACTGGGCGTGTACTCATATGGAGTATCTTGATACTGGTATGACGACACATTACCGTCATCCAAGAAATACATTCGGTCGCCAATAGCAACCTGTTGCTTGCCGAGCAACTGACGATTTCCCATCATCTTGGCGCGGAGTTGCTCAGTATCCGTCATCTGGTCCGGGCTAACCCCAAAGGGAACAGACTGAGCCTCTCTGTGTCGTGCCAGCTCCTCCTCTGAGATGTTGCTAAACAGGCCGCGAGCCGGATCATAGGTCATTCCTTGACCGTACTTTCCTTTCGCCTGACCCAGCGCAGACAAGAAGTCGTCCATTCCGACATCCTGACGAGACCCCGCCAAGAACTGTTTACCGGGAGTCATGCCGCGACGACCGTGAAGAAATGGGTCAATAGCCCCGTACTGCGCCGCTCCGGCGTACTCACCCGCTGATGGAACGTAATCAAGAGCCGCCTGAACAGGGTCAACGTAGCCTGATGAGGGCGTCCCCGGATTCGTAGCTGTGGTCGTGGTTGGATTTGTAGTTGGAGTTGTGGTTGAAGTTGTTGTAGCTACTGGATCGACATCGGGGTCTGGCGTTGGCGACACCTCTACGTCGGGATCGCCTACCGAAACCCAGCTCGGCGGAGAAGATGGCTTGGTCGTACCGCTACTAGTGGTGTAAATCGAAGAAACTACCTGCCCCGCGTACATCTTAACCCACTCACCTCCGGACTGGCCTATTGGCGCATTCCAGTACCAACCGACATGCTCAGGACCCGTTGGCGTAAAATCAGGGTCTGACGACGGGTCCACTGTAGGGTCTTGGGGATCAGTGGAGGGGCCCGTTCCTAGCCCGTAGCTCGCCAGAGTTCTGTAATACTCCGCAACTCGGTTATTGTACTTGCCGCGCTCTAGAATCGGGTCAAAGTACGGAGACTGCTCCTGCCCTTGATTGATGCCACCGGCTCTCGGTCTATAAGCCCGAGTTCCAACATAAACTGCATCAGGGTCGTCCTGAAAATACGAAAATTCCCGCTCAAAACCCGCTCTATGGTCACGCGGCGGGGCCACAGCGTAGGCTCCTCGTAAGCCTTGCTGAATCGACACAGGATCAATCCCAGCAAGTCCTTGCCCAAGATAACCAAAAGTCGCCGGATTAAATATTCCAGATATATCTACTTTTTCTTCCTTTGGCCCGATGCCCTCCCGTATCTGTCGGCGCCTCTCGTACCTATCATAGTAGCCCTCTAAGATAGCTTGCTGGCCGGGGTAGAGCGCTGTGCCTTGCGACGTAGAGGCGTAAGCAAGAACCGCCGCTTCCTCCTCGGTTGGCTTAATTTGCTGACTTAATGGAGTTTCTTGGATGTATTTGGCTTTTGAATACTCTTTATCGAATACGGCCCCGTCATTGTTGAGATCATAGCCTAGTGCGATTGCGTTATTCTGATTCGCAATCGCCTCCTCCCTTGTCATCCCCTTAGCCATTAACTCCTGTATTCTTTGCTCGTAAATCTCAGAATTTGCCGACGTATTCGCGCCGTCCGTGTCTGTGCCTGTGCCCGTGCCTGCACCGCCGTCCTGTAGGAAAGTGGCAAGAAATTGCTCAAAGGTAAGATTGGCAACGGTTTCGTCGCCAGACGCCTTTAAACCATCATAAATGGTCTTGTAGAGATCTTTAAGCGTCCCGCCTGCAAAATACCCCGGAACCTCGCCGCCCTCAGCCATGGAGGGCATTTGACCCCCCCCTGCGGCATACATTCCCGGCAACCCGTAATTTGCGGTTCGCCGGCTCATCTCGGATCGATATGGACTAGGGCCTCCCATAACTTCGGGCTGTGCCGCCCTGTAACCGGATTGAAGGTCCGCATAGGCTTCCGCACGCTTGCGCTCCCCCTCTGCCATCCGGTCCCTTGCGGCCCGCTCAAAGTCCTCCTGCACATCCATCTGCTCTAGCATGGACTGACCAGTGGAGGCGGCAACAAACTGGCCCATGCCGCCCAGCTTTCCTAGACCGGCTTGGGCTATGCCTTCGCCTCTACCGAAAATGGCATCACTCATGTTGGGGGTTCTTGCGACGTAATCCGGCACCCCAGTGGATATCGGCGGGCGGGTAATCGTGCTCTGCGGCGTTATGTCCGTAAAGGGCATTGGTCCGCCATCCGGGCCGATGTCGCTGAGAGTTGTTGGCCCCCCTACCATTGGCACCTCAGCGCTCGCCTCAATAAGATTTACCCCATCGGCAACAGCGGTGCTGGCGTCTAGCGCCGCAGTGCCCGCGTCTGCGGCTCCAGCCGCCATCTCGGCGCTCGCAGTGGCCGCATTGGCCGTATCCACTACCTCTGGAGCAGAGTCAAATAGGCTACCAATGCCCTCACCCAGCCCAGAGGCAAGCCCTGCTGTAAGCCCGCTAATCAAACCGCGCTTGAGGTCTCCCGTGACAGCGGCGGTTCCTACCCCGGTGAGCGCCGCAGTACCTAGCGTGCCCAAGCCCATCGCCCCGCCTAGCGCGCCAAACAATAAAGGCAAAAATGCCTCGGGCTGTCCGGTAACAGGGTTAATCGTCAGACTGCCCGTCGGCGATAATGAGGCAATGCCTGCAACCTCAACAGGGTTCATGTGCACAAGCATAGAGTCGCCGTAGCGTCCATGCTGTGCCATCTGATCCATCATTGGCTTGGCTGGATATTGATTCATAGTTAGCTGGTCTCTACACCGAATAAGTTAAAGCTGACATTGGCCGCGCTTGAGTACACCTTCACCACATCCTTTTGACCCAAACACAGGCCAATCACTACCGTTCTAGACGTGGTAGCCGCCAAGTCTTCGTCATAAAAGATAAACTGCTTGTCGTCTGCGCCTGCATTGTTAACGTGGACGCTGACTCGGAATGTAATAGCAGAGCCTCCCCTGTTGCACACAACAAGTGAGCTACAGGTGGTTTGCGTTAGGTCTGGCGTTGAATACAGCGTAGTTGTCGTGGTTGCACTGACATCAACTTGGCCAAGAACCTTAATCGCATCAGCCACTGGACGCTCCCATCAGCAAAAATTGAAAGCGTCTAAGAGCTAGAGACGAAGGCTTGCTCTTCTTACTAGTGTTGCCGTCAACCTTATTCTCTAAGTCTTGGAATGAGTTTTCTATTGTCCGCCTAGATATTTGCTCGTTTTCCGCGTCATATTGCCCCGAAGCCACGGGTAGTGGTCTGGATGCCATCGCTATCGCCTCCCGTCAGTTCTAATGCCCAAGCGAAGATCGCCCAGAGACCAGCCATAGCCCTCGCCGCTAGACTCTATTCTTACAATCTGCTCTCGGGCTCTGGCCCTGACAAATGACTGCGTTGTTGAGCTGGTCACGGTTGCTGTTGACAGGTCAGAAGCATCCTCAAGCGGGAAGTTTCTGCCTTTTAGCTTCACCTCAATACTTGCCTCAGACTCGTTACCTGTAAACGTAAAGTCAGGGATAATCCGGTTAACCATCATAAACGACTCGCCATCTCCAACCCCGAGATCGCCAGACTCAACAAAGGCCGTAATTTCAGCGCCGTCGCCGTCATAGCCAATCTCATGGTTAAACAAATAGTTGGTGAGCGGGTTATCAATGTCATTTGTCGCGGCTATGGGGTATTGCTGTGTCGCGGTCGGTATGTATGCGCCACGGTCTAGCGTTCCCACAGCCCACACCTGCTCTAGATAGTTATACGAGACGTAGTTGGTGATGTCTGTTTCTCCAGAGCCAACAGGGTAATACCAAGTTACCTCGGAGTAATCGACATTAGTAGTTGCAAACACTTTGTATATCTGGTCTTTGTTGAGGTTATCAAACACATGCCTATGCACAGAGCACGGCAATCTTTGAACTGCGCCTCGATAAACATAGAACCCGCCGGGGTCCATAAAATACAACGTGTCTGCCGCAACAACAGCCGCGTTCGGGGAGGCAAAGCGGACATGCTCTGCCACCGGGGTAAATGAAAAAATAAACGGCGCCCCGGAAAACCGCATAGACGTTAGCCCGTTGTCGGTGCTGATAATTATTTCTTGCCTCGTCTTCACCGCGCCCACAATCTGAGTGCCGGTAGAAAGAACCTGCCCACCAGCACTGTTTGTCGCTGTTGGGGTCCAGTCTGCCGCATTCTCTTGATCAGACCAGCGGACCAGAAGCGGGTCTAATGTTGAGCCTCCAATGGGGTTCGCGCCAAAGCAAATCACATGGCGATCTATATCTGAAATCATCACCTGAAATGCCGCTGTAGGCGTGTTACTTGCGCCGCCCAAGGAGCTAAGAGCAACCGCCCTCGTGGAAAGACCAGATGACTTGTCCCAAAAAAATACGCCGCCAGCACGGGGATTAAATATCAGGTCGTCCCCAAAAGCGTCTTGGCTAAACAGACGCAACTGGTTTGCTTGCGTAAGGGCCGTTGACGAGCCCCACGCTCCAGCGCTCCACGCTCCAACGCTCCATCCAGTTGACGATAAGTAGAAGTTTAGTCCTGTGTTGATCTGATATGCCGCAGTTACTGATCCGCCACCGTTCCCTGTGTCGCTAGAGTTTGCGGTTACAGCGCTTCCGCTAGTGTCTAATGCCGTTATGGTGTACGTGTTGACAGTAAGAATGACATTGACCTGATACTCTTGGTTTAGCACCGTCGCAGTGATATTTCCGCCAAGCGTTGCCGCGCCAGAGTAGGTTACAAAATCCCCGGCAACGGCGCCGTGGGAGCTGTCGGTAACCGTAATAGTTGACGATCCATTGGTTGCCGCAAAAGTGGCCGCATTAGTCGTCGTGGCCCTAATAGGGGTGACATCGTTAAGCAAGCCGCCCGACTCGATATAAAACTTTAGATTCGTACCAATTCCCAAAAATACCTGACCGTCTTTTGTGCCCCAGTCCATCAATGAACGGGCCACGCCCTTAATCGCGCTGGTAATGTATTTCTGCCAGCCACCAATTTTTTCAACGCGGCCTTTGCGGAACCGTATCTTGTCGGAGTCAAACCACCCAGAATCGGCTGTGTACTGGGTGCCCTCTTTATTTATTCCGGGGGCAAATGCAATCTTGGACAGCGGCACGACTACACCTCCTCAGTACGACCAAACGGTGGGATAGGGGCGATCATAGTCCCAGTCCAGATGCACAAAACGCCCATCGCCACGCTGATTGACGCCAATCCTTGGGCAACCATGCGCCAAAGCAACCTCAATCAATTTGTAGGCATCAGCCCTGCTTACCCCCACATCCACCGCCTTCCCAGTGCAGTGCGCCCCCGGCTGTTGCTTTTTGACCTCTATTGGGTGATCAACACAGCGGTATCCGCTGGTTATAGGCATAGGCCCAAATTCTCTTCGAATTGCGTTAAGTATTTTTAGAACGCCCTCATCAAACTTGTATTTCCCGCAATGCCGGCAAGCCAGCTCTTCCTCAGAAAAGTAACTCATTTTTCTCTTTGTACGCCTTTGGTTTTTTCCAGCGTCCTCATCCCGCCAAGACCCAGCATACCAATGAGCACAGGCATCATCGTCTCCAAGTCAATTAACGGTATTGTTATAGGGCTGTCAGACAGAGCAAGAGCAAAATTAGCCATAGGGATAAGGATGTAGTTTCCTGCAATCCCCAACGCAAACGTCCATCCCAGAGCCGGTCTCCAGCCTGCGACAAATAGACTTTTATGCGCGGCTTCTGTTTTATTAATCTCCATTTGCGCTTTGTTGACTTCATGTCTATGGCGCTCTGACATTGTGGCGATTTCATGGGCGAGCCTGTTCCTCTCATCAGCATCAGGGATGAATTTGTCTAGCAGGCTAGACACAGGGCCGACTAACAGATCAATCATGAGGCCACTGCCATTCGGGGTCGTTGCTTGTCACTACCGCGCAAGAAGTGAGCAACAGCATGCTGAATAATATAGCCTTCATTTGTCAGCCTTTTTATCTAGCTTCTCATCGATAGAATCCAGCTTTTCCATAAGCCGCCGCATGTCATCCTTCCATTCTTCACGCTTCAAGTATTCGCCAGCAACAGACACCTGCAAGTCCCCTACTTGAGTGTCGAGGCTTTTAATCGTGTCCCACATGCTTTTCAACACAAGCCCGTATGCGCCAGCGGCAATTGAAATAATCGTGTTGATTAACGCCTGATCCATTATCGCCAAACCTCATGCCATGCCTGCTTTAGGGCTTTCTTTGCTTTCTTGTAGCGGTCTTTAGCGTCTACTCGAACGGTATAGAGAAAACCATCAACACGGGTAACAGCAGTGCGGAGATCACCCCTAACACCAGCATATACTCTATGAATTTCCGATCTAAATTGCTCACGATCCATCCCAAGGGTTCCCGTCATTACAGCGGTCTTGCCACTCAAGCTCTTCAAATGACAATATGCCGGTTGGCTGGTAGTAATCGCACATATCATAAACGCCGTCATTGGTAACATCGCATTGCCTCTGCCACGTTATCATGTCAAACGTAAGCCCCTCAGACCACGGTATATATGTTTCGCACCATTCAGGAGTACCTACACCGCCTTGTGCGCCAGTTTCGACAGGAACATAGTCGCGCTTGGTAGTCGGCAAAACCTTGGTCAGCTTTACATCACCCTTGCTGTAGCTCTGCATCTGATACAGCTTAGAGTAATTTGTGACATACACTTTTTCGTTAGGGTCTAGCGTGTACTGCAACCCGTCATCAAAAAGTATCACCGTCTGTGCTGTTGCGCTTACCACAAACAATGTAACCAAACCCGCTATTATGTTTTTCATGTCGCCCCCTGTATAAGCGATACAGTCCCAAAAATAATTGCGCCGATAATTAAAGCCCCGAAAACGATAACTGTAGAATCCATAATCAACCTCTGACGCTTTCTTTGCTTGTAGATTACCTGCTCTCGCCTTGCCTTAATCTGTCGCCTGAGCATTATCATTTCTTGATATGTTTCCGTGCCGTATGCCCAGATAATTAGCTCTCTAATCTGTTTTTCTTGCTCTTGCAGTTTCTTCTTAGCTATGACGCTATTGAGCGCCTGTTGCTCTACGGTGTTGCCTTCAAAGAGCTTTTTAAAGACTCCCGGTTTTTCTGCCTCGCGTTCCGCTTGCTTAATGTCAGCCGCGAACGAATACCACGCACCCAGTTTCTGAGCTACAGCCTCAATCTCTGCCCCTCGATTTACTAATGTCTGAATGCCCTTGAAAGTAGTCGAGGCCATCGCAATCAAAGACAGCGGGTCCATTAGTCCTCACTTTTTTTTAACTCTAGGCTTATCACCATGGGACGCCTTCTCCGGTAGTGGGGTTTGCTTCTTCAGCAATCTGGGCATCAATAGCCGCTTCTATACCCGCTACCTGATCGTCACCCAGAGCCGCCTTAGCCCAGCCAACAGCCGTAGCTTCAGTAATGTCAGCCCATGCAACAAATGACCCGCTAGGAGCCTCAAGCCCTACAGTGCCATAAGATGATCCAGAGTGATCGCCGTCAGTCTTTGAGCAACGCCAGTGAACGGTGTTGACTACGTTCGTGTGTCCGTCTTGTGAAATGGTGTAGTCCATCTCCCCTGCCGTCCATGTGTGTGCCACTGTTTATTCTCCTTTTAAGGGTTCAACAATTACCCTGCCATTACTGTCTGTCCATTCAGTGTCCAACATATGCTGGTCACAACGCTCACCAACGACCATCCAAGAAACGGTGTCCGTGCAGGACTCTTGCGAAGTAATTGTTAATACATTACCAGACACAGAACCTTTCACGGCAACCCATCCAGACTCGTTGCTGGTAAAGCACTGAACATTAGTATTTAGTAAGACAAAAGTACCAGCAGACATTCTTGCGGCATCATCTAAATTTACTGTGGCAGATCCATCAACAAGATCAAGCTTACCTCGATAAATTAAGTCTGCTTGCGGCCCTTCTATAAAAGAATGAACTAAATGGTGCGTATCTTTTTTGGCTTCTAGTGGATGGTCAATCTTGAACGATCCAGAACCTTTTGATAGCGCTCCAGTTACAGAAACTGCACCACTTGCGGCAATCCTCATTCTTTCTACACTAGCACCACCACCAGAGTTGGTGTGAAACGTCATAAACGTACTACCGCCAGACGAATAAGAGCCAAGTGTTGCCTCACCCGTATCAGTTTCGTAGTGAGCCTGTAGCCCGTTTTTCGCGGCTGTTGTATCAAAGGCTGTTGCAGAGCCTTGAATCATTATCTGGCCGTTGCCATCAATACGCATACGCTCTGTTACGGCGGTGTTCGTAGTTACATTTCTTGTACCAAAAACAATATCTGCTTTAGTGCTACCGCCGTCCGTTGTAGTAAGTGCCGCAATTTCTACGGGTGGCTTATCGGAGCCTGAAGCTGTGTACCCAAAACCAATAGAGTACATCCCGCTACCCGTAAAGAGTTCTTGCCCAACTTGAAACATTGGACTGCCAAAAGCTGTTGGCGGTTGGTCATTGATAACAACTTTTGCGCCAGCATGGTTTGAAGTCGAGCCAACAGAAAGGTCACCGGAGCTATTAAACCTCGCCATTTCCGCACCGCTACCTTTGCCGGTAAAGGTGAAAGCATCTCCGTTGTGGAAATAACGAATGCCAGCGCCTGCGGAGTTTCCACTGTCACCAAAGAAAAGGCTATGGGTTGGGGTTGTGCCGTTACTGAAAAAGGTAAACTGTATATCGCTATTGTCACTTGTTCTTATTCTGGCCGCCGTTGCGCCAGTGTCTGCAACATCCAAACGAACACCCGCAGACGGGGTATCTCCTATCCCTACGTCTCCTGCGCTTGTCACCCGCAGTTTTTCAGTGGCGGCTTCACTAGCCCCGGTCTTTAACACAAGCGAAGTGGCGTTGCTGGAGGCGCTAAAGTCACCCTCAGATACAGCTTCAATGCCTGCGGCAACCAATATTGCGTCTGTGCCTGCGCCCTCGTCAGGTGCCTGAAAGTTGATTACGCCCAGCTTGTCACTGGCGGCAATGTCTGTGTCACCCGTGGCCAACAAAAACGTGGGGAACTTGTCGTCCCCAGTATTAGCGTGTTTGAGTGTCAGGCCCGTATCTGCAACGTGCGTCAACGTAATGTCTTGGTCATCGCCAAAAAACACAACCGCACCGTCTGCAAGGTAAAGGTCTGACCACTCCAAGGAAGCTGATCCCAATGTCGCACCATCACTGGCATCTGGGACTGCCGCTGTGCTGGCGGTTATAGTGGTGCCTGTAATTGTCGTAAACGTACCTGCGGCGGCTGAAGCGCCTCCGATAACGGCACCGTCAATTGTTCCGCCATTAATGTCGGCGGTGGCAATAGTTGCGCCTGTTACTGTCAAGTCAACATTAACGTCGGTTACCGTAGCACCTGATCCGCCACCGTTAAACTTCAGCAGAACATCTGCGCCATTGACAATCTCAAAGTCATTGGAGGCGTTATAAGTGCCCTGAAATACAATAACTGACCGGCTACTGGAGAGGCTGTTGCGGATGTGAACAACCTTTTCGGCATTATTCGGGGTAAGTTGCACATATGCCGTACCACCCAGATCCCCGCCATCCACAAACTCAATAAACTTGTTTCTACCGTTAGATGAGGCCCCATCCGTTATGGGCAGGGCTGTAGGAGATCCAGAGCTTCCCGCAGAGGAAAGGGTGACCGAGATAATCCCGTTGATCGCCTCATCCAGTATGTCAAAGTTGGTGTTGGTGGTATCGCCCCATGTCCCTGACTGTTCGCCAGTTCCAATTTTCTCAATACCAAGGTTAGTTGTATAAGTGCTGGCCATTAACCAATCCCCTTATGCCGCAATATCTTCATAGTTTGGCGTTTGTGATGGAGTCACCTCGGACCATCCGGGTGACTGTGACGGGCCTATCGCAGAGTACCCTGCCGACTGAGAGGGATTTATTTCTGAATTACCCGCAGACTGAGACGGTGCAATCTCTACATAATTTGGAGTTTGATCTGGAATGATAATTCCCCAAACCAAAACAGATCCGACCTGACCGGAGGCAGACACGCCCTCCAAGGCCACACTTGCCTGAGCAATTGTCGTGACAGATCCAACACCGCCCGTGGCAGAAACGCCAGTAACGTCTACATTGTTTACAGTCTGGACCGTAACAGAGCCGACACCGCCCGTTGCCGCGACTCCTGTTGCCGAGACGCTTGCGCCCGCTGTTGTGGTAACTGAGCCAACCGATCCGGTTGCCGCAAGCCCCGTAACGCTTGTGCTTGAGTCTGCGGTAGTTGTTACCGACCCCACAGATCCAGTTGCCGCAAGCCCTGTAACACTCACGCTGGCTTCAGCAACAACAGTAACCGAGCCTACAGATCCAGTTGCAGAAAGTCCTGTAGCGCTTACATTAGCGTCAGCAGTAACCGTGGCAGAGCCAACAC
>TARA_R110001583_G_scaffold100101_1_pt1 | contig 11490 bp, 9 predicted proteins | sample TARA_R110001583 | Tara Oceans TARA_R110001583 (sample SAMEA4398432) | marine metagenome | biome: Polar Biome; feature: [MES] marine water layer (ENVO:01000295) within the mesopelagic zone...; material: water (ENVO:00002006), including particulate matter (ENVO:01000060) such as...... | reverse complement strand
ATACATTTCGAGCGGATTCGTTAAACCAAAAAAGCGCCCTACAAAAGCGCTTTTTTTCTGTCGTATGAATATCAAAACACGGCTTTTTTCTCAACAATCAAAGATAAGCTAACAAATAGCAGTCAAAAGTGGCTTCCCTGAAAAATGTATTTCAAGGCTATCGACGACCAGTCGGTCATTGCGCTGTGAGATTCAAGTTTACCAAGGTGCCCTAAACCGACGATTTCGCCTTTCCGAGAAGTATTAACTCTTTTAACCTAATGACCGCTCTGAATCCAATCCATCACAGGCAACATGTGGCGCAATGTCGCTAACGTCAACATCATCACCATATTCGGTATGTTGGTCACTGGGATGTCACGCTCATTGCATACTTTTACGCAAATAGTATCGGGCCCACACTGGAATAACAGACGATTTCAAGGTTCAGCAATTGGCTAAGAGTAGTAATCCAAAGCCACTGTGCGTGGTCACACGCAGCAGGCACCTTGACGCAAATAGCGAATTACTCTTCGTTATTGGCCAGATAGTAACGATGCCGTTAATAAGTATCTGCAAGCATTTACATTTGCTCTGGCTGGTTTTGCCAAATCACCAATACGTCAATTTTACTCATTTTAAGATTCTCCTGTAGACAGCTTAAAAGTTGCCGCTATGGCAGAGATTTGATGGGATTTCACTCATAAACACTAAAGTATGGCGAGTAATGCCGGCGCAATAAATACGATCACCAGTGAACCCACTAATGTAGAGGTAGCGATGGCGTTTGCGGTCTCTTTGCCATCACTGCCATGGGCCACGGATACCACATAGGCGGATGCCGCGACAGGTGCGCTAAAGAACAAGAATAGATATAGCAGTTCATGTTCAGAAAAGCCTAGCAACGAAGCTAAGCAGGTTAAAATAACGGGGCTAATAAAGACTTTCACCGCAATCGCTAATGAAATATGACGCGATAAAATAAAACGGCTAGAGGCTAACGATCCACCAATACACAACAAGGCTAAAGGAAGCGTCACACTGCCTAAATATTTGCCGGTAGTCACCACTTGGCTCGGAATCGGCAAGCCGATTAGATTCACTAAAATCCCCGCAACGACACCTACAATCATCGGATTACGCACAATCTTACCGAGTAGTACTTTGTGGCTAACAATATGACCTTTTTGGTAACGAGACAGCGCAATCTCAGCCAATACGTTAAACATAATAGAGGTGATGCTCGCTAAAACACCTCCTATTACGACACCTTCGTCGCCGAACATGTTGACCACAAGCGCTAAGCTGAATACACCGGTGTTACCGCGAAAGGCGATTTGAATAAAAACACCTCGCTCATTTTCTGGTACCTTAGCACGGCCTGATAGCCACCAAGCGCAGCCAAATGTGAGTAAAATTCCGAACGCAAAAAACAGCGGCATCTGCCATGACATCAGATTGCTCGGATTGGCCCCAAGCATGCTAAAAAAAAGTAAGGCCGGCATGCCGACAGCAAACACAAAGCGCGAGCCAGACGCGATAAAGCTGTCATCAATTACACGCCAGTTGCGTAGAAACACCCCTACCAGAATCAGCAACAATACAGGGACAGACACATCCAAAATAGCCGTAAATTCCATCGTTCTCTCCCAAATATCACCACAAAATAAATAAAAAAAGGGGCACCGTAGTGCCTCTAAAATAACGAGTATTGGAGCTTGATAAGTGTTACTTACTTAACCTTACCGTCCAGCAATTGTGGCACGTTCAGAGGATTAGCATCTTGAATCGCCGCTGGTTGTAGTCCTGCTGGCAGATCTTGGTAACATACAGGACGTACAAAGCGATCAATCGCTGCGCTGCCTACAGATGTTGTACGAGAATCCGATGTTGCTGGGAATGGACCTCCGTGAACCATGGCGTGACACACCTCTACGCCTGTTGGGTAAGCATTACAAAGGATACGACCTACTTTACGCTCCAGAATTGGCAACAGACTACGAACAGCTTCTACATCTTCATCTGTCATTTGGATCGTCGCTGTTAGCTGTCCTTCTAGGTGTTCTGCAACCGCGTTGTATTCGTTCAAGTTTTGACACTGAATCACAAGCGATGTTGAACCGAAGACCTCATCTTCCATCGACGTATCCGCTAGGAACGCTTCTGCAGAGGTTTTGAACACATGTGGTTGACACTGGTTCGGCGCATCACTGTCATGACCTTTACCCACTAGCTCAACGCTTGTGTTGTCTGCTAACTTCGCGACACCTTGGCAGTAAGCTTGATAAATGCCCGGTGTCAGCATCGTCTGTGAGCCATGAGACTGAATTTCAGACATGACAGTATTAACAAATGCGTCTGTGCCTTCGCCGTTAAGCGTCACCACAAGACCTGGGTTGGTACAGAACTGGCCTGCGCCCATCACCAATGAACCCACAAAGCCTTTTGCAATCGTTTCAGCTTGTGTAGCAAGCTTGTTTGGCATTAGGAAGACAGGGTTGATTGAGCTCATTTCTGCGTAAACAGGAATTGGCTCTTTACGTGCTGCTGCGATGTTCATCAGAGCAACGCCACCAGAGCGAGAGCCTGTGAAGCCTACGGCTTTGATAGATGGGTGTTCAACTAACGCAGCACCTACTTCACGGCCTGAGCCGTATATCAAAGAGAACACGCCTGCGGGCATGCCTGTTTTCTTAATCGCTGCGGTGATCGCACGGCCTACAAGTTCTGCTGTGCCTGGGTGTGCAGAGTGCGCTTTCACAATAACAGGACAACCAGCCGCTAATGCAGAGGCGGTATCGCCACCGGCAACAGAGAATGCTAGTGGGAAGTTACTTGCACCAAAAACGGCAACAGGACCCAGTGGGATGTATTGTAGGCGTAGGTCACTACGTGGCAATGGAGCACGATCAGGCATAGCAGGATCAATGCGAACATCTAGGTATTTTCCTGCACGAACCACGTCCGCAAACATGCGTAGTTGGCCCATTGTGCGACCACGCTCACCTTCGATACGTGCTTGTGGTAGGCCGGACTCAGCCATCGCGCGCTGCACTAATGTATCGCCCAGCGCAAGGATCTCATCAGCAATCGTTTCCAAGAAACTCGCGCGTCTTGCTGGATCAATTTGGCGATAAATATCGAACGCCTGCCAAGCCGCTTCTGCGGCTTGGTTAACTTGTTCTTTGTTACCACCTAGATAAGCAGGTTCTAACGTTTCGTTGGTAGCTGGGTTAATTGCATGTATTGCTTGCTGAGTACCTAGAACTTCTTTACCAGCCACTATCAAAGTGCCTTTTAAAAGTGTCATCGTGTCCATGTCTTCCCCCTAATTTTTTGTAAAAAAAACAGCACGATCTAAAGCTATGAATAAGCGCTATTTACCTCTCACTCATTACTCTAAATCGAATTTATTGTTACTTTGGTAGCGTTCATACAAGTGGTAAGCACGATATAAGTGATTATGCATTGCTTGCTTTGCGCCTTCTGCATCTTTGCTCTTAATACAGTTAAGAATTTCCAGATGCTCCGAACGCACACGACGCAGATACTCATCTGTCGCAATCTGATTCAACTCTGAATTTACCAATTTCGCTCTGGGGATAACGTTCTTATTAAATTGCTCATAGAACTGCTTCAGAAAAGGGTTTCGCGTAGCGGTACAAATTGCCAAATGGAACGCATAATCTTCCTTGCGCGCCAACTCCCCACGACTTAACGCCTTATCGAAAGCATTAAAATGCTTCTCAAGCAGTATTACGTCGTCTTCAGATCGACGCAATGCAGCCAATTCACACGCTGTAGTTTCTACACTCAAGCGCATTTCTAAAATATGTAGAATATCCGCGATGGCGGTTGGGTCTATTTGATACGCAAAAAGCGTTTCGCTAGATTGGGCACGAATAACACTTGTTCCGACACCTCGCTTGGTTTCGACCAAGCCCAATGATTTTAACTGAGTAATGGCTTCTCGGATGACAGTACGGCTCACTCCAAATAGCTCACATAATGCGTTTTCAGTCGGCAGTCTATCTCCAACAGAAATGCGGCCTGTCGAGACCTGCTTCTCAAGCTGTTTTGCAACATTGTTTGCTAAGCTATCGCCCTTACCAACTCGCTCTATTTGTAATGAATTTGCCACCGAATTAACTCCATTCATATATTCATTCGCCACATATTCTAAAAAATAAGAACATTACCGTAGCGTCCCTTACCTAACAAGCGCTGGCTTTTTCGAATCAAACGTCCAACCCGGAATCAAGAACTGCATTGCTTGACTATCATCACGCTGTCCTAAAGTTAACGTTTTATAAAGTTCATGCGCTTCCATCAATTTTCCGCGATCCAATTCAATTCCTAAGCCCGGTTTGGTTGGAACGGTAATTTTACCTCCACTAATTTTTAGCGGTTTTTTGGTAACACGCTGACCATCCTGCCAAATCCAATGCGTATCAATAGCTGTCACTTCACCAGGACAAGCAGCAGCGACATGCGTCATCATCGCCAAAGAAATATCAAAGTGGTTGTTACTATGAGAACCCCACGTCATACCCCACTCGTTACACAACTCACCAACAGCAACAGCGCCTTGCATAGTCCAAAAGTGACAATCGGCTAATGGAATATCAACAGAATCAAGGCGAACTGCATTTTTCAGCTGTTTCCAGTCCGTTGCAACCATGTTAGTTGCTGTTTTCAAGCCTGTTCTGCGTTTGAATTCAGACATGGTTTCACGACCAGACCAAGCACCTTCTTGACCACAAGGATCTTCTGCATAGCTCAGCATATGCTTAATGGGATTCAGGTATTCTACTGCTTGATCGAGCGACCAAGCGCCATTTGGATCTAACGTCAAACGCGCTTCAGGAAAAGCTTCGTATAATGCACGAATACAATCTGCTTCTTGATGGCCATCTAGTACTCCACCTTTTAATTTAAAGTCTTTGAAGCCATAACGTTCGTAAGCGGCTTTCGCTAATGTGGCAATAGAATCTGGTGTCACCGCTTCTAAACCTCGAACACGATCCCATTCATCTACTGGATTATCATAGGCTGGATAAGGCAAGTTTGTTTTGGTCCGGTCACCAAGAAAAAATAAATAACCTAGCACTTCAACTTCGTCACGCTGCTTACCGTACTGACCGAGCAGGTCGACAACAGGTAAGCCCATATTCTGACCAGCCAAATCCAACAATGCGGATTCAATAGCAGTAATAACGTGAACCGCTGTTCTAAGGTCAAAAGTTTGGTTACCACGCACATCATCCGACTTTCCTGAGGTTGCCTGACGAACATCGCTAATAATGCTTTTCCACTTTCCGACACTCTTACCTTCCACTAGGGCGCGGCACTCTTCAAGTGTTGAAATAATTTTATCCGTTGCTGGCACTTCGCCTAGGCCGATATTGCCATCATTATCTTCCAGCACTACAACAGTACGAATAAACCATGGTGCGTGACCACCACTAAGATTTAGCAGAAAACTATCATAGCCAGCAACTGGCACTACCTGCATTTTTTTAATTGTTGTAAACATGTACTTCCCCCGACTCAATAGGTCAATGGGAGAGAATACTCTCCCATCTTAATCATTAATTACGTTCGATAATCGCTTTCAAAGCAGATACATCTGCCGCGCTCGGCATAGTCAGCGGCGGACGTACATCGCCAGCTGACATACCTTGAAGCGCAACACCCGCTTTAATCAGGCTGACTGCGTAACCTTTTTTGGTATCACGCAGACGACAGAAAGGAATGAAAAAATCTTGAATAATGCGAGTTACCGTTGCTTGGTCACCACCACGCAATGCTTTGTAAAAGCTCATCGCCATTTCAGGCATGAAGTTGTACGCCGCAGATGAATATGTATTAACACCAATTGAAAGATAAGCCTCAGCAAAGATCTCAGCAGTTGGTACACCACCGATGTAAACTAAACGGTCGCCCACTGTTTTGATTATATCATTCAATGCGGCAATGTTACCCACACCGTCTTTTAACGCCACCATGTTCGGATTGCGAGCAGCCAATTCTTTCACAGATTCAGCACTTAGAGTGCCATTACCACGGTTGTAGTAAACATACTGAATGTCAGTACTTGCCATAACGGCTGATGCGTATTCCACGATACCGTCTTCTGGACACTCCGTTAAGAAAGGAGGCATCAACAATACGCCATCACAACCTGCTTCAGCGGCAATTTTAGAAAAATTTGACGCATCTTTTACGCTACGACCCGCTGCGGCAATAACTGGCACACGACCTTTTACTGTCGCAACAGATACTTCAACGATTTCACGGAAGTCTTCTTCGTCAAGAGAAAAGAACTCACCTGTGCCACCAGCAATAAAAATTGAAGAAACGCCATTTTTAATAAAAGACTCTAGACGCTCTTTGTATGTCCCAGCGTTGAATTTACCATTCACATCGAAGTCTGTTACTGGAAAAGATAAAAGACCATCGCTTAGAGCCGCGCGTATTTGTTCAACAGAAAAAGCCATGTTGTTTTCCCCTCTTTTTGTTATTAGTTTTAGCCTTAAGGCTTGTTAGAAATAATTTAAGTTGTTATACATCATACAACTATGTATTTGAATAGCAATGCAATTTTGCCTATTAATCAGGTCACTGGTGCAGGGTTAAATAAGACTAAATCATTGTGTAAACCCAGCTTGTCTGCAGCCACCTGCTTACGACCTGACGCCACATCAAGAATTAGATGAAATAACTCCCAACCAGCTTCCTCTAAAGTTATTTCTTTACTGGCAATCCGCCCAGCATCCATATCAATCAGGTCATGCCAGCGCTTACCTAAAGTAGAGTTGGTTGATACTTTGATGACAGGGGCGACTTCTAGGCCATAGGGTGTTCCTCGACCTGTAGTGAAGACTTGAACGTTCATTCCAGAAGCAAACTGTAAGGTGCCACAAATGAAGTCACTTGCAGGTGTTGCTGCAAAATTAAGGCCTCGTTTACGAATCCGTTCACCAGGACTAAGCACGTCAACAATTGGACTGTTACCAGACTTGGTAATTGAACCAAGTGATTTTTCAACGATATTGTTTAATCCTCCTTTTTTGTTACCTGGTGTCGTATTTGCGCTTCGATCAGCCTGACCTTGCTTAAGATAATCGTCGTACCATTGCATTTCTCGTAACAAGGCTTTTCCAACCTCCACTGTTTCTGCTCTTGGTGTTAATAAATGAATGGCATCGCGCACTTCTGTCACTTCAGAAAACATAACAGAGCCACCTGCGCGAACAATCAAATCCGACGCATAACCAACAGCTGGGTTCGCAGTGATACCAGAAAATGCATCACTACCACCACACTGCATACCAACAACCAGTTCTGAAATCGGACACGATTCTCGACGTCGTAAATTCAATCGTTCTAGATGTGCTTCCGCCATATTCATAATATGGTCGACCATATCTTGGAATCCGTGATGACTTTCATCCTGCAGGCTAACCACATGATCTTCCAAAGCCTTAGCCGCGGAAGAGTTTGGCAGAATATTGATCGCCTGCTCATCGTCGATTTCAAGCAGTCGTAATGGTGTAAGTTTTTCACACCCCAAACCGATCACCATTATTTCGCCGCCAAAGTTCGGGTTCTTAGCGATATTTTGTAACGTACGAATCGGCACAATGGCCGCTGGCGCAGTAATAGCAACCCCACAACCATAACTATGATTTAACGCCACAACACCATCTACATTTGGGTACTTTGGCAACAGTGTTTTTTTGATCAACTTGACAACATAATCAGTCATGCCAGCAACACATTGTACGCTGGTACTGATACCTAACAGGTTTTTTGTACCTGCAGAACCATCTGGGTTTTTGTAACCGTCAAAGGTGTAACCTTCTAACGGTTCGAAGACAGGTTTCTCTCGAGTCGCTAAAGGCAGCTCGTCAAGCTTTGGAGCTGTCGGCATATCAACCACTTTCTCAGACACCCAAGAGCCTTTTTTTATTTCATGCTTAGCGTAACCAACCACCTCATTGTAACGACGCACTTCCCCACCATAGGAAATATCAGTCAGTGCCACTTTATGCCCCTGAGGCACATCTTCTAATAACACCACACCACCCGGAAGTTCCGCGCCTTTTGGTGCGCCGCCTTGATTTAATATGATGGCAACGTTGTCACTTTCATGTATTTGAATCAGTACATAAGAACGGCTCATGAATGCACTTCCTTACTTTTGTATTGTTTGCTTTTCCTGTGGATCATGGCAGACACGACAATCGACAAAACAATCAACCCCCATAACACCATCGCAATCGGGCTCTTGGTGAATAAAATGGAATACTCACCGTAGGACTCCAAGCTCTTCACAAAATACACTTCAGCACTGCTGCCTAAAATAAAACCTATTACCAAAGGCGCAACTTCAATACCGATTTTAGTAAAAATCCAACCAGCAATACCAAATAAGAACAGCGTCCAGACATCAAACATGATGCCGTAGTTAATCGCATAAGCACCTACTGAACACATCATCACTATGATTGGATATAAGATGAATTTCGGAATCAACACCACCTTGGCGATATGACGAATGGCATAAAACATCACGACAAACATCACAATATTGGCAAACATAAGCGCGGTTATCATAGAAAACCATGTATTCATGTTTTCGCCGATAAACAAGGGACCTACTTGCAAACCTTGTAGAGTAAAAGCACCTATCAAAACCGCTGTCGTACTGTCACCCGGAATACCCAATGACAACAAAGGAATCAAAGCACCGCCGGTTAATCCGTTATTTGCGGATTCTGATGCAACCAAGCCTTCTGGTTCACCTTTGCCCATTTTTTCAGGATGTTTAGAAAAGTTCTTTTGTTGTGTATAAGCCAAAATCGATGCTGCACTCCCACCGATACCTGGCAACATACCTATAAAGGTACCGATCGAAGAAGAGCGTAATAAGTTACTAAGCTGTCCCTTAAAAATACTAAAGCTAAACGACTTCCCTTTAGTGAGACTGATTTGATTTTCAAAAGACGACTCTTTGGCACCCCTTTCCGCTTCGTCAATGATGGTCGAGATACCAAAAAGACCAACTAACACAGGTAACAATGAGAAACCATAAGCTAAATAAGGCTCCATAAACGGTGCCATTAGACGATATTCACCATTGCCGCCGTTGGATACATCGTAGGTGCCTATCAAGCTAAGCAATACGCCAAGTAACCCACTAAATACACCCATTAAGATATTTTTAGACAATGAAGCAATGACCGACATTGCAAATAAAATCATCAAAAACTTCTCAACGTACGAGAACTTGATAGCGAAATCAGCCAAAACGGGCGCAAAGAAGAACAAAACAATCGCACTGAACGTACCACCAAATAAAGAGGCAACAATACAGGTTTTCAACGCCCGCTCGGCCTCTCCACGTTGCGCCATCGGATAGCCATCAAACGTCGTTGTAATAGACGAAGGCGTCCCCGGAATGTTTAGCAATACAGCAGGTACTAAACCACCTGAAATACCGCCAACATATAACCCTAACAAAAGCGCAAGCCCTTCCTGTAAACCTAGGGTGTAAGTTAATGGCAAGCACACAGCAACGGCCATTGTTGCTGTCATACCAGGAATTGCACCAAAAATGATGCCTATAATGGATCCAGCCGCCGCTAACAAAAAGAAGGACGGTGAAAGTAGTTCGAAAAATTCCATAAAGTTACTCCACTCCTAAGGCATCGACACAGCAAAAAGGTGGTAAAGCACACCCCAAACAAAGGTCGGTGTCATTACGGCATTAGAAACAATGATAATCAGATTACGACGCGTCATATCATGGCAATACAACATCGACATCAGAAAAACAAAAGGAATCGATGCGAGTAAAAAACCTAATCCCGTATTAGGAAGCATAGTGCCTACCGCATCCATCCCCCAGAAATATGCAGGAATCAAAGCGAACGTCATTAAGAGTCGAAAAAAATCTGCATTTTTAACAAAGAACTGATAACGGCCAGCACGAATTGCCTGAGTTACAGGGCGAAAATAAGAAACAACGACCACTAACCCCAAAATCAGTAACAAGGAAATAACAATCCTAGGAAAGAACTGATGAGATGTATCAAAGTCGATCACAACGGTGTTTAAGGATGAAAACCATTCAGACATAATAACCCTCTCTAGCGAAAGATGACGGCACCGTAGACTAACTACACTCCACAGTGCCGACCTACTTTAATTACTTGTGTAGGCTGTCAATAATTTTCGCGTAACTGTCTCGTTTCGCTTTAAAGTGCTTTTGCGCCTCTGCGGCAGTACGGAAGTTAGGGATAAAGAAGGATTTCTTAAGTGTTTCTTGAACCTTTCCGTCAGCAAACACTTCAGCTAACGCGTTGTCTAAGAATTTAATCACTTCTGGAGACATGCGCTTGTTATATAAAAAGTAGAACTCTTTATCAAAGGTAAAGTTACTTTCTGCGTCCATTGGAATATTCACCCCAAGACCGGATGCATACTGCATCAACTGATCACGAGAGGTTTCACCCATTCCATTAGGATTGGCTTGGCCAATTGTTGAAGCTTTAGCGGTCAACCACAAAAAACTCATGGCTTTTTGGTCGTCTGCAGGTAGGCGAGTATATTGCTCATTCGCCTGCACACTGCCATTAATCACATCAGCAAGACCGTCAAATAGAGTTTGATTTTTATCTGACTGAGAGCCCGTATTCAACGCAACTAAATTATTTTCTTGTCCTGGATACGATAAACGCACCGCATTTTTCATGGCCGTATATCCGATTTCAGATACGCCACCAGGCTGAATCGCAACACGAATTGTTTTACCGTTTCCTGCTGCATTTAATATCTCATCCATATTTTTGTATGGAGAGTTTTTAGGAATCAGGTAGCCATTACCTGGGTTCGTGGCAAAAGACGGACCTATTGTCCATTCTTTGAAAGGATCTGGATAACCTTTTTGACCATATAGATTTCCAAGATACGCTTGATCATGGAAAATCATCAAAGTATTACCTGTTGGAACACGAGCTAATGCTTGATAGCCAGCAGAAAAACCAACTGCATCAACTTTAACATTGGCATCAATCTTTTTCGCAAGTGCTGCTGCAATAATAGACGAGGCCTGATAAGTATCGCCACCAGTTGATTTTGAACCAATGACAACGCGGATATTTCCTCTAATCGGATTGTCTGACGCGTGTGCTACCGCTGGCGCTAATGCACACGCCGCTGCAATCAAAATTGTTGAGCTCTGCAATATTTTTTTCATAGCCATTATTCCTATAATTGTTTTTTTATTTAGGACTATCTCATTAGTTATTTTTATCGGACACAGACTCATCATACATCATACAACTGATATTTCAATACGATATTTTATTTTTTATAATTGCATTAATTAGCTTTGTTAAAAGCTTTTTCTTTAAAGGGAAAGTCGATCATTAAGTGATAAAAATTTTAGCCGTTCACAAACAAACCAAAAAAGCGCCCTACAAAGGCGCTTTTTTTCTGATA
>TARA_R110001583_G_scaffold109747_3_pt1 | contig 11497 bp, 8 predicted proteins | sample TARA_R110001583 | Tara Oceans TARA_R110001583 (sample SAMEA4398432) | marine metagenome | biome: Polar Biome; feature: [MES] marine water layer (ENVO:01000295) within the mesopelagic zone...; material: water (ENVO:00002006), including particulate matter (ENVO:01000060) such as...... | reverse complement strand
GCATAGCAATTTTACCCTGCAAAGCCATAATCCTAATATAAGCAGTTGTTAATCCTGAAACAGCTATGAGTGTAAGCTTATATATACCAAACCATTTAGCTAGAGTTGTAACTACTTTTATTACATTTACTATTGTTTTACTGTTTTTAGCGATAACATTAAAGAATGATGCTATATTTTCTATAGCACCTTGAAGTCCCTCTGAAAATCCCTTCATAACAGATATAGACACACCCTGTACTGCTGAGGTAAATTTCAAAAATGAACCCTGCAAAGTATCTCCAACAATACCTGCCATTCTTGCTCCTTCTCCGTTAGCTTCTTTCAATGAATCTCTTAACGCTAAAGTTCCATCTGCAGTAGTAAGCATTTGCTCAAAAGCTGCTGCTTGTCTTAAATCTACAACCTCTAAAATATCAGCCATATCCCCACCATCTGCTATAAACCCTTTCATAGCAGGAACTAACTCATCTAAACTATGTATAGTTTTTCCAAAGTTCATTGATAAGTCTGATGTAGGGTCTTGCATTTTAAGCAATATATTTCTTAAAGATGTACCTGCAATAGATGCTTCAATACCTGAATCAGTAAGCTTTGACATCATAGCTGCAGTATCTTCAATAGAGAATCCTGCCGACTTTGCAATAGGAGCAACCTTAGTCATAGATGTACTCCACTTTTCAATATCCATAGCAGAACTTGCAAAGGAAACAGCCATAACATCTACCACTCTTTCAGTTTCACTAGCATCTAACCCAAACCCTCTTACTGCTGCACCTGCTACCTGTGCTGCCCTAGCTAAATCAGTACCTGTAGCTGTAGCCAAATCTAGTGTTGCTTTCTGTGCATCCATTATTTCAGATGCAGTAAAACCTAATTTAGAAAATGCTAGTTGTAATTCCCCTACCTGTGCTGCAGTAAAGAATGTTGTTCTACCTAACTCCTCTGCAGACTCAGTTAATTGTTTAAACTCAGAATCAGTAGCACCTGAAACTGCCTGAACTTTAGCCATAACAAACTCAAATTCAGCAAAAGTCATAACCACAGAACTAACTACTTGGTTTATAAGCCTAAATGCACCAACAACAACTCCAATGGCTGCAGCACCTTTAATGAACTGCTTCGCCATTCCATTAGATGATTTAGTAACAGCCTTAGTTCTCTTATTAGCACCTGCCATATCTTTATTAAGAGTCCTCAATTCTTTTGAGTTTTCTTTTATTGCCTTTGCTCTAGCCTTGTATGCCTTTGCATTTTTATGAGATTGAAATTGCCCTGACTTAGATTCTGTTTCTTGTTTTTTCTGCTCTGCTCTTAATTCCTTTAATCCCTTTTTTAAATCAGCAATCTTTTTGATGTCTTTGATGACTACCTCTATTGCTACCTTGCTACTCTTTAATGCCATATAATTTTATTTTAGCTTATCGTTAATTGTATTGCTTTACTTTGTCCTGCTTCTCCTATTACTGCATCTATCTGCTTTAATATATCTTCTTCTATCATTTGGTTTAGTCCCATTGAATCTGCCTTTGCAAATGACATCTCTATAAATCCATATCTTCTATTGGCAACTAACTCGCCACCCTCAGTAAGATATTTACTTGATAGCTCTCCTACTATTTTAGATATAACTAAATTTTCGTGCCTTTTATTTTCAAATGTAAATCCTTTAGTTTTAGACCAATCTAAAATATCCGAATAACCTGTTTCGTATGAACTCCACTTAACTCCATTAGGCAGACCATCATTTACAGCCCACATATAGCTAGAATCACTTACAATCTCTAAGTATAGATTTCCACCTCTTTCCGAAACCTTAGGCTTAAAAGAATGAGCTAACCTTCCTGATGCTATATGGTCTTGATATTGAAGCTCCTCCTGAAGTAAATCAATATAAAATCTACCTGCAGTTCTTAATGCTTTATCTATTGTTTTAAATTCTGACATTATTATATTGTATCAGGCTCTCCATCATCCAAAGGTATTGACTCATCATATCTTCTAACTAAAACTTTTGAATTTCCTCCTGATGGAAAATTTAATACCACAGGAACATCATAATTATTTTTAGCATTAATGCTGATTGATGAAATTCCAACTAAATTCCCATCTACTGAAGATGAATAATTAATAAATATTATATCATTAGGACTATAAGGCTTGAAATCTAAATTAATTTTACTTGTTTCTGATGTTATTTCGTGTACACTAACAGCAGACTGATTTAATGTAATAGAATTGTCAGAAGGCTGACTTCTTACGCTATAAACCCTTGATATTGAAATAGTTCCAACCGAGCTAGTTACACCTGTTAAACTTAAGCTTAATGTGTAATCGTTATTAGGTATTAAGTCATTTAGCTCTTGGAATATCCCTGAATTACTACTAGAACCTGCTTCTCTACCAACAACAGCAGAAATTATAATTGTATTAACATCTGATGCAGGAACTCTTGTTCCAATAGATGTGTACACAACACCACTAGTTCCGTATGAAAACCAATTTGTACTTTTAAATACAGGTAATCCTGCCTGTGTTGCAGCATCTATAGAGTAATTGATTAGTGTAGTAGATATAGTGGAGCCTGATAAGGTATTTCTAGTAAATGAATTACCAAAAGAAATAACATCTTCCCCCAAAACAGGTATAGATGTAAAAACCTCTAACCCATCTATCAAAGGAACACCATTATCGTTTATCTGTCTAGTCATATTTATTTTTTAAATAATTATTTATTATTGAAAGAAGCATCAACAGGGTATAAAGATTTAGAATCCCATTTTATTAACTCTACCTGTGTTGTTTCGTTAGATGCAGGTTTATAGTCAATTATTCTATTTATCCTGTAATAATATCCATCAAAATACACCAACCTTCTTAAGTCTAATAAGTTCATATCGCTTAACTTTAAATTAAAGTAAGCTGTTTTTATTCTAGGATTTGCTTTATTCATCTCCATCATACCTTGATAATAATTCTGATAAAGCCCTCTATATGGGTATTGTGAGTACTGAGTATTAGTCGCACAATCATAAGAGCCTTGATATTTTGATGCGTAAGTCAATGGCTGCATTGGATTAGAGTTACTTGTGTGGTCATCATAGCTACAAGCTCTAGCTATTACGCTATACTCTGAAGAAGCATCTGTTCCTGCTGTAATCCAAGGGTCTTGAAAGTTACTATTAAAGAAAGCCCAAGCCTGAACTCTTGCAAGATATGTCCCTCCCCAAGAACCCCCACCACAATTATCTTTAACATAATTTAAAAGCCTAGGAACAAAATCATACCCCTTGTCAGGCCTACAGGCACTTCCTGATGTTGGCATAGCACCTGAATCGCAAAGTCCCCATAAATTAGCTCTAAATGGGGTGCCACCTACCCCTGCAGAACCTGAGCCTGAAGTTTGTCCATCTCCTGAATTATAAGAACCTGCAAAGAATGGGTTTTCAAATACAGTTTTACCAACTTCAAATTCATCACTTAAGAACTCTCTATATGGAAATTCATCTAGTATTCCATCCCAATAAGTAATCCCTCTATGCTTAACTTTCTCATCCTTAGAGTCGGTTTTATATTTGAAAATAAACTCTCTTTTAAGGTCTGTATTTACCCACTTATCTTCTTGTGCTTTTGATAAATCTATCTTATGAGTCCAATCTATTGCTTCATCTTCTTTCTTAAAAAAATCATTAAATGGTTCTATATATACAGCTTTTGAAACTGTGTCTGTTGTAAATTGAAGATTAAAAGCGTGAATAACCCCCTTTAAGAATCCTAATTGAGTGCTTTGATTGTCTATGACATTTTTCAAGTCAAAAGTTTGACCATATTCAACTCTCTCTCCTCTGTGCATAATCTTTACAAAACCATTTCTATCGTTATCTCCTCCACTTAAATAAGCATTTGTAGGATTACTTCCACCCCATAAGTCTACAGTAAAAGTAATCGTTTGGCAGGGAACAGTTATGGTACTCCATTGAGAAACTCTCATCTTAACTATCCATCTAAGTTTATCTCCCTTATTTAAATAATAGTTCTCTAACTCTATAGCAGCTTGCTGACTATGAGATTTATCAGCAAATGGTGGGGCAGGACATCCAAATGTTTCTATAGGGTTGGAAGTGCTAATTATGGTTTCTGTTTGAAGATTTGCCCAATAACTTTGCCCTGCTGTTTTTCTTTGTAGTGTTATATAAGCATACTCAAGATTATTTAATACAGAGTTTCCCCCACACATTGTTGTTATCCACATCCCTAAATTATCTTGAGATATATCGTAGAATCCAAACTCTTGAATTGTGAACTCTCCATTAGTATTATCATAAATAGCTGAATTTCCAAATACCATATTAAAATTACTAGCCCCACTATCCCATTTTACTGCCTTGTAAGGCCATGAATCTTGGTATTGTGGCATACAGGTTGAGCCATTATGAGTGCCTACGAAATCATAATATCCAAGCCAATTATTATTGTTACCCCAATTAGCATCATAGCTATTATCCTCTATTCTTTCATCAACATTGTTATGCACGAAGTTTGGAAGCAACATTAAAAGCTTTTTAAAAAAGCTTGTTTCTATAAAGTTTGAAATAATACTATACCCTTCTTGTTTAAAGATAGCGTGTATTATGTCGTATATAAATATAGCAGGTCGCCAATCCATACTAGGGATAGGTGTATTATAAGAGTCGCCACTATTCCAATTACCTGTATATCCTACTTTAGCTGCTGTTCCTGTTCCTGAAATTGCGTAAGCATTTTTTAAAAGCTGAATAGTTGCAGGACTACCACCTTCATTATTCTCTCCATAGCCAACCACAGGGTAAATTATAGGAGAATTATTTGGAGCTGTAAACCCTGTTGAGTTTGTTTTTTCTGTAGCATCATCTATTTTCCAAGTTTCAACTATACTAGGCTCATAAGCTTGTAAATCAACACCACTATTGGCTGTTTTTCCATTAAGCGTGTCCCAACCACTTCCACTAGCACCACCATAAACTGACAAATCCATTAACAACTTGTCATTTAAAGGCTGCGACCAATCAACATTATTACCATAAAAAACACAAGAGTAATATAAAGGATTAGAAGATGTTCCTATTGTTGTTAGCTGAATAATACCTGTCAGATAGTAAGCATCATCTACTATTATTCTTGCTTTTTTCTTAGTATTTATTGTGTTTCCTTCTATATAGCTACCCTCAAAGTATGGCGACTTTAATACTTTGTTGTTGTTTTTTGTGGCAGGTATATTAAATGTCTTGGTAAATATACCTGTTCTTGCACTTAAATCTCTAGCTTCAGATATAGAAAAATTAACTGCTAAAGGAAAATCTTCTGAATTTCCAACATCAAGCGAACCTACAATACTTTCATCCCAATTAACACCTCCTCTTTGCGTACATTTAGCAGAAACAGTTCCTGTAGTACCTGCTGCTGCAAAAATCCTTAAACCCTGAACTCCTGCTGCTGTCATTGAACCTGTATAAGTTCCATTTGAGCTTCCTCTTACAGTTCCTGGCATACCATTTGGTGTTCCTGCAGAACCATTGGTAGAAAATCCAATATCTCCTGTACCTCCCTTGTTAGAAATAGTTATAGAAACTTCATACTGAAGTCCTTCAGTTAAATCTCCTGTTACAGGGTAAATATAGTCTGTTCCTGTAGCTGAAGCTATACTAATAGCAGTTGAACTATCTATATCCCAACCTTGATTTACAGTTGGAAGTGTAAAGTTAATTTGATTATTAGAAAAATCATCATATTTATAATCTAAAACTTCTATCTTAATCATATCTTAATTTCTTTGAGTTGGTATTCCTTGCGACCCTGTATATTCTATATTGAACATTACTAGTCCTTTTTCTTGGTCTAAAGACACAACCTCAGAGTTATTTATTATTACAGGCTTATAAATTACACTTGCAGGTCTTAAATAAGTATTTAACTTATTCATGTGGTAAGGAGCATCTACTTGATAATTAGTTTCGTTATTAAAATCTGTTGCTTCTTCTATCCATACATTTGGAGATTGAAAAATCTCTCTCAGCCACCTAGATTCTACTGCCCCTAATGGCTCTGTATACGCACTATAACTTGTATTAGCATTAACACTTAGAACCTCTGTACCACCTTGATATGTATTGAACCCTCTCATTCCATCATTGAAATAATCTCCTGTACCTAAAGTTCCACCAAGACTATTATCATCTTGCATATAAAATCTTGAAGGGAGTTTAGTTTCCATTAAAGATTTATTTACAGTTATTGATTCTACTATATCTCTCCTAGCTGTATAAGTGTCTATTCCCCCTGCAGTATTAAGCCAATGAAATGTAACATTTTGAAATAACTGCTTATTATTAGAACTACTATTATCCTCTCTATTTATAGAGTACCAATAAACAGAACTATGTCTAACTGCTTGCCATACATTAGGACTACCTACATTTGTGTTGTAATTACCCCTAACATAAACTCTATAAAAAGCAGTATTTGATGTTATTGGAGTTCTAGCTGTTAAATAAGGATAGTTAATATTTTGTGGTGCGTAAGCGTGGTTATTAATATAAGCAGGAGAAACATTCTGAACAGCTACCTGAGCTTGACTATGTTGAAAAACAGTAGAACCTGAACTCTCTAATGTAAAGTTATGAGATATATCCGAGCAAATACGAGGACTACCCCCATCACTAGGCTCCCAATTACTTCCTAAAACAAAAGACAATCCTGTTGGAGCATTCATAGCATCTCCATAATTATAAGCCTGACCATATACTTCGTATAAGTTGTAATTGTCAGTATCATCACTTCCATTATAAGCTTCTTTAACATAGAAGTATAAGAAATCTGCTAGACTTGTAGGGTTTACGCTTTTCATATACTCAGGAGTATGGTCAGTATATGGAGTAACATTAGGGCAATTTGTCATTGCTCTCTTTGGGGATTCTGTACTAACACCCCATTGCTGAATAACCCTCATTTGGTTATTATATGTATTTTCATTCCAATCAGGCGCAGAGTTTATAACCCTAATAATAGGAGCAAAACCAACCACAGTTGATGATAACTCTATAGCCCCATCAGAATTTAAAATCTCAATATGTGCAGATACCTTTACAGCCCTATAGGTTCCATTTTCAGTAACATTGTAAGGACTTACTGCTTCCGTTATGTTATCTTGCTTTTGATTTCCCCCATTCATACCTCCATATTCCTGATTTTCCCAAGAACCCTTACCGATAGGAACTAAAGAGTAAGATAATTGGTCTGCAACCATTCTTGATATATCTACTGTAAATCTTTGACTATTTGATACTGTACTATTAACTATATTGGTGTTGGGTATATCTCTAGGCTTCTTTATTTCTCCTATTAACTCCCAATCAGTTGTAACAGTAGGAATTGGGAATTGGGTTGTAGCGTATACTTTGAATATACAATTAACTATATCTCCTGTTAAAGCAGGAACATACATTTCATTTACTGCAGGATTACCTCCTGACCACATAACCTGATAAACAATAGGTTGATTTGCAGAAATCAAGTAATTTCCATTAAAACTTACTTGCTGATTCTCCATTTCATAGGTTGAGCCTGTAAACCATAATGGTATTTGACCCCACTTTGCCGTTGTTCCTGTTCTTATCGCTGCCATATCTTAATATATTCTATATTTCTTGTTTAAATAATCTACTACCTTTGCTGTTTCTCCATCTGTTAATTTTCTATCATAAATGATAACCTCTTGGAAATCTCCATCTAAATACTTAGTGTTAATTGCTGCAGGAGGTATTAAGCCATCTGTTGTTTGCGTACACCCTATTCTAAATTTATCTTGCTCAAATGATGTTGTTCCAATAAATACTGCATTGCTATTTGTTAAGGCTACAGAACTTGTAGAATCATAATAATTCAAATCAATAGTTTTATATGTTTTCCTTAAAGATGCAATATGAAATTTACCTGAAACTGATGTTGTTGTTTGCAAATCTAAGGTTGTAGTACCATCACTTACTGAAACCTCGTAATTACCTGCACTATTAGCTCCCATTTCTATAAGAGAGCCATCACTTAAATTATAGTAACCAAACACAGAATTACTTACTGCATTTATTTTACTTACTTCAAATATTGAAAAGTCATCTTGTCCTGTTGTAACAAAATTATTATCTGAAACCAAAGCATCAGAATCAAAAGTAAACATTGTCTTATCTAAAGCACCTCCACCATAAGTATATCTTAATGGTTGTAACTCTTTATCTGTTTGTGCAACACCATTGGTGTTTTCTGAACCATCTCCAATAACACTAACTTTTTTAGTTGGTATGCTAAATGTAACATTACTATCTGCTCTTAACCAAGAAGTTAAACCACTAATTTGATTAGGGTAGTTAGATACAGGTGCAAAGCACTTGCTGAATATTCTATACCCAAAATTCATTTTTAATTGAAGGAGTTGGTCATTAGCAACCTCTTTTTTTCTTTCAATAGCTAAACTACCATCCATTAGGTAAGATATAGTAGTTCCGTTACCTGTAAAACCTCTCATATAGCTCTTTAGGAACATATCTAGCCATTCATTAGCTAAATCTTGTAGGTTATCCCACCTCTGCTCAATACTTTCATTCTGCTGTGATGTCCTATTGTATAAATCTGAGAAGTAAACCTCAAATGAGTATTCTTCCCAACCATTTCTAGGTGTTACCTCAGGATATACTGAATCAGGAGGTGTTATAAGTAAAGAAGGGTACTGAGTATTGTGATTATCGTTAAATTCCTCTGTATATCCAAAGAACTTATCCCCATAAGTCCATTTATCCTTCATTGTCGCTACTATATCTGTTAATCTTACTATTGCCATATTACATTATCTTGTTTGGATTGTTTATTTTTTCCTGCACTTTATTTTCATAAGTGTTTTTTGCTGTTATCCAACTTAAATATGTTAAAACATTGTAAAGATTAGTTTCTTTAACGCTGTCTATAGCATTTTTGCCCTGAATATTGAATACTTGCTTCTCTGCTAACATATAAAGGCTGTTAAGCCATCCAAATGGAGTTATGTAGGCTTTATATAGTCCTCTTGTATTCACAGCTCCTCCTGTAGTTGTTGTTGATTCTCCGAATATATATGGAAAAGTTTCGTTAATTTTTCGCTTTGATGAGTCAAAAAAAAACTGAACTCCCAAATAATATCCATTGTAAGTTTCCTAAATTTATCTGCTTTTTCAGGTATTAATCCCTCATCATAATCCTCATCTACTCTCCTGCATAGTATTGCCATCTGCTCAGGCAGTATATCGTATCTTCCATTATCCATATCTTTAATATACATATCTAACTGAGTGGATTCAATAAAATCTCCATAAGTTTCTTTTCTAAAGAACTCAGAAGGAAAATTATAAGTTTCTCCATCAAAATCAAAAGAAGTTTTCCCTTTAGGTTTATATTCTTCGGTTAATTTATTTATACATTCAATTACTCTTGTTATAACATCTACATCTACAAGATTTACTTCTTCTCTTGTTAATCCTGTTATATACGAGAATATATCAGCGTTCATATTTAGTGTTTGACTAGGGTTTAGCTCTGTATTTTGATTTAATGAAGATAACATTCCCTCTTTAAGCAATTCGTGGGTTTTTTCATCTGCACTAGACATACCATCAGAAGCATCTTCGTAATGCCTTCTTATTATGCTAGATAATTCTCCCCAATATTGAACACTTATATCCTCCCACTCTACAGGAATTACTACATCCCTATCTATATCTTGATTTTTTAAGCTAATTGTTATACTCATTCTGTTTTTTTTGGTTAGCTAGTATTTTTCTCTGTATTTCTTCTTTTTGCTGAATATCATCTAGTATATCTGTTGTTTCGCCCACAAAATCTACTGTTGTTTCAAACAAATCTTCTGATAATTCATCAATTAAATCGCTGTTTTCATCATTTTTTACTCCTTCCAAAAACCCTATTGTTGCATAAAGCATTAAATTAGGAGTCATATATGCCCATTCAGTTCTTCTATTAGATGATGATAACATATTATTAAATGAATTGGTATATGTTATTATATTTGCGATTATCTCATTGAAACCCAAGAATTTACCACTCTCATACCCTTCAGTAGCTGTATATGCAGTTCCTTGAACAAACTTAACATATTTGTGCAACATTTCTTCGTGCTTCTGATTTAAACTACTTACATCCATAATTTATTCCTATTCTTTCGCAATTATATGACTTTTTTTTCTATTAACCTAGAAGTTTTTAAAAGTTAAGAAAAATAAACTACCTTAGACCCACTCCACATATTGTTATTTACAGCCATAACTAAACAATCCACCATATCATCATGTTTTGCAGATGGAAACCTCACTAATTGCTGTAAAAATTCCTCGTTCCATTTCCCTTTGAGTAAACTTACTCTACCTGATTCTAAAGAAGCAGAAATATCTTGCACTCTTGCAACCTTATCTTTAGATGGTGGCTTATCTTCCTTTACATTTAGTCCTGTTTCTTTTCTTAGTGTCTGAACAATGGATTTACCTGAAGCCTTAGGCTCAACATAAATCCTACTTCTACTTGTATATCCATTTTTAGCTACCCATTGCTGAATAAACTTAATTAAGTCAGGAAATTCTTTATAAACATTAATACAATCAATTATTTGCCATTTATTGTTTTTAAATATGTATGCTAGTAATGCAGATGGGTCGTTCTTCTCATTTGCAGTATATGCAGGGTCAATAACAAAATCAACTGTTATTTGCTCTCCAATATCCCCCATCTTATGATTATCTATATTTATCCATTCAGATTTTATCATTCCTGAGTTTAGAGGTGTAGGAGTTTGCATAAGTTGCCCTGCATATCCATAACTTCCTAAAGCTTGTTTATAATCATCTAAAATAGCCTTACTGAACCTATCTGTCCAAAACAATCCATCTTTATCATAGTTATGCTCTAGCATTTTAGGTTTAACATCCTCTGAAAGTTCTGCAGGTATGCAAATATGTTGGTATTTTAACCTACTTTCCTTTCCATATAGCAAAAATCCACTTAAATCATCATCATGTATTCTCTGCATAATAATTATCCTAACTCCTGTTAATGGATTATTAAGTCTTGAGTAGAATGTTGTCCTATACCACTCATTTGCGTTCTCTCTCTCTATCTCTGATGCAGCGTGTTGTGGGGAAACAGGGTCATCTACAAGTAGAAAGTCCCCTCCCTGCCCTGTAACAGTCCCTCCTACTGATGTTGCCCTCCTAACTCCTAAGAAATTGTTCTCGTATCTTGATTTAAGGTTTTGGTCTTTTTTAATGAAGAATAAATCTCCCCATCTTTCTTTAAACCACTCTGAGTTTATTATATCTCTACTTCTTGTTGAATGTTCTATTGAAAGCTCTGCAGAATAAGATGCTGTTATGAATCTGAACTTAGGATTCTTAATCCAAGCCCATACAGGAAACATAACGGTAACTAA
>TARA_R110001583_G_scaffold10417_2_pt1 | contig 11498 bp, 9 predicted proteins | sample TARA_R110001583 | Tara Oceans TARA_R110001583 (sample SAMEA4398432) | marine metagenome | biome: Polar Biome; feature: [MES] marine water layer (ENVO:01000295) within the mesopelagic zone...; material: water (ENVO:00002006), including particulate matter (ENVO:01000060) such as...... | reverse complement strand
ATCTAATAATAAAAGGACATATGCAACAACACTCTATTACCAGTAGGCTTGTAACTCGTGCGTGTTCCTCTAAAGTTCATTAAACAAAAAAAAGTGTTATATTTATTTGGCTTTTGCTCCATGCCTAAATAGGTAAAGCATGAAAAATTGCTTTTTTGCTCCATGCCTAAATAGGTAAAGCATGAAAAATTGCTTTTTTGCTTCATACCTAAACAGGTAAAGCAAGAGAAATTGATTTTTTACTTTATGCCTAAACAGGTAAAGTAAAAGGTGTGATTTTAAAAAGCAATTTAGCTAAAGCATAAAATGATATTGTGAAAAACCAATAAATACCAATTTCTTAAAATCTCTATTTATGGCATTAATGAAGAAAATTTCAACAAGTAGTCGCAATGGCGATACGAGTGCTTTGTTAACTCTTATTTTGAATGTATTTGCAGAGAACAATTGGAGTGCAGACACTTACTTGACTCCTATAATTGAAAAGATAAGCGCTATTAACACCGCATTTACTAAGGCATTGAGGCGATTGATAATTTACTCTCAGATGGCAGAGAAAGACCTTGTGCGAGACACGGCAGTTAGAGCCTTGTTTAAGTTGGTAGAGGGCTATATTTACATTCCTATTGCTGAAAAGAAAGAAGCAGCTTTGCACGTAAACAGCATATTGGTGCATTATGGTTTAAGCATACTGCACGGAGATTATGCCGAAGAATCATCAGATATCGATTCCTTACTAACCGACCTTAGCCAAGCTGATATTTTGATAGCGATTGCGAAATTACAAGGTGTTTCAGAAATTATTGCCGCATTAAATGTGGCTCAAAAAGATTTTGCAGATGTGGCAATTAAACAAGCAGAGCTAAAGAGTGAGAAGAAAGATTTGGCATCTGCCAGTCAGTTGAAAAAAGAGAGTATCGTAGAGATTAATACTAACTTGGTGGGCTATATGAACACTATGGCAAAGGTAAAGCCTGCTACCTACGAGGCTATCGCTAAAACGATTGCCGAGTTGATAGATAGGAATAACGAATTGGTAAAACGTCGTAGTAAAACCGATGAGGTAGAGACGGAATTAGCCAGTAATGTTATTGACTAAGGGTTTCGCAGTATATAAAGCCCTTAGTTTTGGATAAGAATACCTTTCAAAAAGAGATTGTTGAAATAACTGCCATGTGCTTGTTATAAACTAGTTATCGTCAATTAAACATATAATACAAGATGCTTAGGATTAATAACTTTAAATATACTAAAAATGCTATTATAGCACCAAAAAGCAAAGCTATACCTGACGTCTTATGTAAATATTATTCTATATCAGATAACAGCTTGAACGCACTATTAAACAATTATTTATTTGCACCTCACCCGATGCAATTAAATGATATTAAAGATTCTAAAGCTGTACTATATGAATTAAAATACAGACCAGAATTAAGTATATATGAAGAATTTAAATGCAGTCAGCTCTTTGATGGTGATTTAAAGCTTCAAGGGAAAAACTTTAAACAATACTTTTGGAGAACACAATCTGTCTTAATGGGAATTGTGTCATTGACCACATCAGAATTAAATGATTTAATGTGGCCACATTATACAAATGAAAACGGTTTTACAATAACATTTGACACTCAAAAATTAATTAGTAGTTTAAAAAGTAAAAATGAATTTAAAACATTCACATTTGCACCAGTAAACTATGTAAAGCAAGTCTGTCAAGCTTCAATTACTCCAACACTAGATAATATAAAAGCGGCAAATTATTATATGTCAAATGTTAAGAATTCGAGTTGGAAATACGAAGATGAATGGAGGCTATTTGTATCGGCTGATGGGATGCAACCACCATATAAACATTATTATTATCCCGATTTTAAATTTACAACTCTAGAAGATAGCTTAGAAAAGAGAAAACTATATTATAATCCAGAAGACTGTATCAAGCGAATTGTTTGGGGTAGTGAGTTTATATCTACGATTGCAGAGGATAAAGGCTTCATAGATGACTGGAAGAGGTATAAATTGAAAAAGGAGGATGAACAACTTCTAGACGTATTTAGATATATTTCTGAAAATTATAGTAACAATTTTTATATATCATCATTGCACAGAAAGAAAAATCGAATTAATATAATTAAACGAATTGCTAATGTATTTCGGAATGAAATAGAAGGAGTTGGAATCGAGAGAGCAATAGATAAATTTAATATTAAGGTTAATGGTAATTATATACTTGTAAAAAAGGAATAAAAGGCGATAGCAATATATATATAGCAAATAGGCGTGATAGTTGTAAATTCAATTGTGCAGCTCGCCTCAAATTTATCTTGGTTGATAAGTTTGAAGCACGAAATCGCCTACTTGCTATATACTAACCGTTATGAAATTGAACATACTCGATATTTTCTTGTTAATACTACAATCCTTTACCGCACATTCGGAATTCATCGGATTATCATTTAATAAAGGAATAAAACAAAATATTTACCAATAATGGACATAAAAAACAATCACAATAACGAGGAGATTGATAAACCGAAGCAATCAGATGAACTTTCGAATGCAGAGTTTAAAGCAAAGACGAATGAAGAGCTTAATGAAAAGAAACCTGCTAGACGAAACAGGAGACAAGCTACCGAAGAAGAATTAAGTAATCCGTTACATGGAGTGAAGCTGGCTCAGATTTTAGAACGTCTGGTAGAGTATTATGGTTGGGCGTATCTGGGAGATCGTGTCAATATTCGCTGTTTCATGTATAACCCTACAATGAAATCGAGCCTCGGATTTTTAAGAAGAACGCCTTGGGCCCGAGAGCATGTTGAGGACATCTATTTGGATATGTTGGAAGAAAAAAAGATCGAACATGTTTTTTTAATGAAGGATAAAGTTGATAATAACTTGAAGGCTGATTGATTTAAGTATTTATTGGCATCTATTTAAAATAGTAGCATTGAACTTATTTACTTCGTTTGAAACACTTTTTTATTTAATACTCTGAACATCCCCCTGTATCCCCCTTCAAAGGGGGACTCTTAAACTCCCCTCTTGAGAGGGGATAAAGGGGAGTGTTCTTATTATAGTTCGAAAAAAACAAGGGGTATTTCAAAATCTGAAATACCCCTTATTACTAATCGTAAATTGTTAATTACTTATCGTCCTCGTCGCTAAGCAGCATTAGATAATGTGCCGCTGACCAAGAGAAATGATTTGCATTTAAACCTTTGCCACTGATAGGATGATAGTTTTCTCGTATTGGAGAATCCAGTAGCAATCCTTCTGCATTTTGTATAAGTTTCTCACTTAATGCGTCAGCTTCTTTATTGTAGCCATATTTTTCTAAAGCTTTAATACCAAAGTAAGCCTGATCTAACCAAACAGGACCTCTCCAATAGCCTTTTAAAGGATTGAATTTTTTATGATCGGCAACTAAGGTAGGGAAGGGAACTTTAGTGGCAAACTTCGTTGAATCCATTAGGATAGAAGTTACTCTTTTAGCTTGTTCTTTTGTTGCAATGCCAGTGTAAAGAGGAATCCAGCCTTCAGGTCCTTGTTGTACAGTTAATAGTTTACCTGTCACAATTTCTCTATCGTAGAAAAAGCCTGTTGTCTCGTCCCAAAACTCTGTAGCTATCCTCTTCTTTAGCGATGAGGCTTCAAGTTTGTAGCTTTTAGCTTCTTCTGTATGATCGATAAGTTCTGCTAGTTCAGCTAAATCTTCCTTCTCGGCTTGTAAGTAAGCATTCAGGTCTACCGATTCCTGATTCATTGACCATCCATGCTCATTATTTTTCAGCATTTTAGAATCATCGAAACGAACAGCATTATCCATGCCTGATTCCCATTTGGCAGCGATAAGTGAACCATCAGTAGAGCCATATTCGCATAGGCCATTTTGGTCGTTATCACGATAATCATACCACCAATTGTGGTATTTAACCAACTTAGGATACATTTCCTTCACAAACTCAAGATCAGAATTTGCTTTGTATATTTCTAATACTGCCCAGCTAGCTAATGGAGCTTTTGTATCACGCCAATTGTTTTCTTTCGGATCGAAATACACACAATCGGCTACCATGCCCATCTCATCCTGATACTGGAACATAGAGTAAAGGTTGCTTTTAGCTAATTCGGGATTGAATCGAACAAGTGCAACAGCTTGCTTCCAACTATCCCACGACCAAAAACCGTAAAATCCCTGATAAGCAGCCGAAGGAAATACACCTGAGTGTTTTAAATCACCAGCAGGAGATCGCCAATTGGTCATTAGTGTTTGTACACATTTTGCCGCAAGTTTACGATTTTCTTCCTTATCAAGTAAAGGATTGTTGCTATTAAGAGCCTTACTTAAATAGCCGTTCCACCTACTTTTATTATCAGCAAACAACTGATCGCTTTGATTGAGCCAATTTGTATATAAACTGATTTCTTTAGAGGCTTCTTCCTGATTAAAATAGTAGGAATGAAGTAAGTTCACTTCTAGTATTTCACCCGAAGCAACCTCTTGCTTGTCTTTAATAAACATTTGGTAAGATTTCTTGTCAGGAGAAATTTGAATCGACTTGTCAGAGTCGTTGTGTATTAGAAAGAATTCATCTCCCTCTTCAAAATCGATTTGCAGACCCTTTTCTGATTTGCTTAAGGTGATACCTTTAGGAAATAGTTCACCTTTCCAGCCAACAAAAAGGCTTTGGCTTTGTTCGCTTTTGTTTGTGATATCGGTTTGAATAAGAGCCGATCTGTCACTCACAAAAATCAGACTAAGTTTTAGACTTAGATGTTCTAATTCTAGAGTTTGCTCCAGTTTTCCAGGCTTGTAATTGAGCTTAGCTTTTGCTTTGCTTAAATCGGTGGTAGTCATGCTACTTGCATCAGTCAGTTCCAGTTGGCAAAGGTTTTTACTCAACCATTGTCCCCACATTTTCATGGTAAGTGGACCAGAGAATCCGCCATAATAAGTCGTGCTATCGATACTAGGAAGCGCATAACCATGCCATGCACCCATGTCTGAAAAACCAAATGGTTCTAATTCGTACTGAGCTTGCGGAATACCCTGAATATTCAGAACATTGGCCATGTCCTTCTGAAGGTCTGTTACCTTATCAGCCTTAGGCTGGCAACCACTCCAAACAAGAAGAGCCAAGAGAAGTAGGGTGATATCTCTATGTTTCATATTATAAATCGTTTTTCATTTTTGAACATCTCCCTGTATCCTCTTTAGAAGGGGGACTTTAGCACTATTACATCGTTCGGTATCGATTAATTATTGCTAATCACTAATTATTAATTGGTTTAGCTTCCTTGTTTATTATTGGTGTATTTGGTGATTAGGATATTTCTAATCTGAGTATATAAATCAACCACGGCTTGCATGGTTTCATTACTTTTTTGTGTTAGGAATTGTTTTGCCTTTTTAGGACTCTTTTTATATAAAGCTAAAGCTTTTTTATCAGTAGTTTTTATGTCTACAAATAGATTCTCTTGAAACGGATCGCGATATTTTTGCATATCCTTTACAGCATCTTGCCATCGTAAATACATTAGGTTGTCAACAAAATCGATAGCCCAACGAGCAGATGCTGGATTGAACTGATTGGGGTCGTAGTTTTTATAGGATTGATGAATTTCTTGAGTACCTGCATAAATAGGTATATAAGGTGAAGTAAATTGATTGTCCTGAAAAACCCAATAAAGCCCACCAATAGCATCTGGTAACCACGATCTTAATTGACAAATCATACCATAGTTTCCTTTAGATACATTTCTGCGATTTGTGATATCTAGCAATTCTCTCATGGCAGTTGTTGGAAATGGCGTTGTTAAAGGACTTTTCTCAAGCTTGCCATCTCTTGTTGGAACATACCAATCTGGATCTGATGTTTTATCGTAAATGGTACCTTCGAATGTTGAGCGTTGAAAAGCCATAATGTCTTGAACCGAGATTTTCTTTTCTGGTTTAACAGAGAAAGGGTAGCTAGAAACGTCTTCGACGTATTGATGGTAGGCATCTTGTCCCTTGTATGGGTTGTCTAAACTGCGATCAGGCCAAGCCTTAAGATTTGGTACAAAGGTGCTGTAGAAAAGCCAAAATCTACCACTTGCCCATTCTCTGAAGCAAGGACTGTAAGCTTCTTGCCAAATAAATGGTTTCCCTGATTCTTCCTTATACCAGCCATGCTCAATTGCAACTTGCTTATAATTATTCGAAGCCATAAACCATTCAGGTTTTGTAAGATCAATTTCCTTGATAATACTCCAATTAGGTACGATGGCAATATGATCATCGGGTACACGTTGTGCTGCCCAAATTGCACCAGCTTTACCTGACTCAGGCTCCCAGTTTTTTCCAACAGCTACAATTTCCAATACCCAAACTTCATTGGGATCAGCAATGCAAAGTGCTTCTGATTCTGGTCCACAAGATGGTAGAAAACCGTATTTGTCCATCAGCGAAGTGATCAGCTTAATGGCTTCCCGAGCAGTTTTGCAACGCTGCAAGGCAAAAATCATAGCTTGCTCCACAGTCATGATTTGCTTGCCACTCTCGCGATCAACTTGTAATTCTGGTTTTTGACTCATGGTACTTTCCGCTATTGCCAACTGATATTCATTCATATGTGAATAAGCAGAATGAAAGTAGGTGTATGTTTGTTCAACCTGAGGAATATGACCTATGATTTCTCCATGATTGTCCAATGCACCGTTAATTTCTTGCAGTCCATAATAAACAGGAGTCATGCTTCCTTTTGGATATTTCTGCCCATGCACAACTCGAATTCTAGTATCGTTTCCACCAAAAGTGTGGGAGGTGATGACAGAACCATCTACCGTTGCCTTTTTGCCAGCAACTATATCAGTACAGGCTTCTACATTGTGGCCCAATGTCAAACTGATGAAAACTATAAGAATGATTAACTTTTTCATATGCTTTAAGTATTACCTATTCACGAATAAAATTTCTTAGTTATTGATTGCTAACCAAGTTTCCAGAGTTTTAATAATTTCTTCTTGCATTTTCGGAGGGAAACTATGTATGCGTGTTCGGTGTGCTCCTTCTGGATTAATGAATTTCTTACACTTACTATTATCCTTAAGATCTACTTGAGTTGCTGACCATGTATCGTATTCCCCGTAAATAAATAACATTTTTTCAGCATCAGTTTGTAGCCATTTATTTACAGCTTGCATTGATGTAGAGTTAAAGTTTCCATTTACTCCCCAAGGTAGAGTGAAATCAAAAGTTAAGTCTTTATCATAGCTGATGTATTTGCTGAAAGGCGCAACTTCATAGCTGTACATGCCAATTTCTGTTAAAGCTTGATAAAAGAATGGCTGTTGTGTGATGATATCTTTAGCTTCGAAAAAGGTGAATGGAGATGTTTTTGTTAGATGCTTGAATAACTCTTCAGCATTAGCATTTGAGTTTGGAATATCAGTAAGGTTCGTATTGCCCCATTGCCAAAAAGCAAAAGAGTATTCTAAAATATTCATGTCTAAAGCACCTTCAATTCCCATTGAGAATTCCCAGTTTTTTTCTATTGCTAGGTTTTCAAGTAGTGGTATTAGATCGGCTTTCTTTTCGAAACATGCTACTTGAAAATCATTAACTTTTTTTCTTGATTCTTCTGTTCCAACTGTAGTAAGATGCTCATGTATTCTTTTGTCTTCGCGGCTCAAGTTCATTGGCGCAACGTATGGTACGCTTATGTCAACATCATTCGGATAGAAATAGCGATGATAAATGGTTGTTTGTCCTCCTTTACTAATCCCAGTAGATATCCATTTGTTTTTATATATCTTTTTTAGAGCTTGAATAACTGCATGTTGATCGGCAGCAGCTTGTTTAATTGTTAGCTTATCCCAAAGTAAACTATCTGGTCTTGATTGTTTGAAATAACGATGTTCAATAGTTAATTGGTTGGCATCAATTAATTTACTGAGTTCTCCAGCCTTCTCTGTCCATATATTATAACCTTGTATTTCAACAACCATTGGTTTCGAAAGGTCATGGTGTCCTAACAGAACTCTCTGTTTAAAACTTCCAAGTTTAGGGTTTTCGTGGTCGATTGGTTGTGTGAACCACATTTCGTAGTATTCAGTAAATGTAGTATCACCCTCAATTTTTTCGATAGTTACTTCGGGTAATTCACTTAGTTGAGAATAAAGGTTTGGTGCTTTCGATTGGCAAGCAGCCAAAATCCCTATTAGGATTATTAATATTAGGGATTTGAATTTTGAAAGTTTCATATGATTAGAGATCGTTTGTGTCTTGTGAAATGAAAAGTTGGTGATTATAGCTTGTAATAATAATCACACTCTCTTTAACTGTTTTACATTGATATTAAAGAGTTCTGGTGTTTGGGTTATTTATAATTGGATGGACTTTTTTGCTGAATAATACTTGAGTAGAACTTTGAAATGGAATTGTGTTAAGATCTAATGCCACTAATTGCTCTTTTTGTGAAAGTACTTAATGTATATGGTTTATACATAGTGAGAAAGGATTAGTTATCGGCTGCCATAAATGACAACCGATAACTTGTAGTTGTAAGTAATCCTATCTTTGAGCTTCAACGTCTGCTATAGTTTTAGGAATTGGTTTCCCAAGTAGACGCGCGCCATTTTTAGTAATTAAGAAATCTTCTTCGTTTCGGCATCCGCCAAAGTCTTTGTATTGTTCTACTTTATCGTAATTTATAAATTCAGAAAAACGATTTTCGGCTTTCCACATATCAATTAGTTCAGGAATAAAATAAATACCTGGTTCAATGGTTAGAACAAAATTTTCTTCTAATTCACGGCCTAAACGCAAAGATTTTAACCCAAACTGTGTGCTTTTAGCTTCACCATCATATCCGACGTAAACTTCACCAAGGTTCTCCATATCATGAACATCCATACCCATCATATGACCTAAGCCACATTGGAAGAAAAGTGCGTGAGCACCTTGCTGAACTGCGGCATCAAGATCACCTTTCATAAAGCCCATTTCTTTCATTCCTTCGGCAATAGTTCGACCGGCTTTTAAATGAACATCTTTAAACTTAACACCAGGAGCAAGCATATCTATTGCTGCCTCGTGTGCATTAAGTGCGATTTGGTAGATCTCTTTTTGGCGAGTAGTAAATGTTTTATCAACAGGAAATGTACTTGACATATCACCAGCATAGTGCATACTATTTTCAGCTCCACAGTCTAGTAGGAATAAATCACCACTTTTTAAGGTGTTTCCATGATAATGATTGTGCAATGTTTGTCCATTTATGGTCGCAATAACGGGAAAAGAAAGTTGTCCTCCTGAAGCAATAGCCACTTGTTGAACGGCAGCAGCAACTTCGGATTCCTTCATGCCAGCGCGAGCCATTCTCATAGCTGCTAAGTGCATGTCGGCAGTCGTATTTACGGCATCTTCAATCAAAACGATTTCTTCCGTACTCTTGTAGTTTCTTTGGTTGACAACCGCTTTTACAAAGTCGATTGATTGACCTGCATTCGCAAGAGAAGGAATAATATTTAATAGGTCGAATAACTGAATTTGATGTTCAGGTCGGTAAGGGGGCAAGTAATGTATTTTTCTTCCTTTGGCCATTGCAGACTGAAGGTAATCCTTGAGTTGAAAGGCAGGTGCTGTTTCATTAATACCAACATGTTCCGATTTTTCTTTAATAGTCGGTTGACTTCCCATCCATACAATGTGGTCTATAGTTAGTTCGTCACCAAAAATAATTTCACGATTTTCATCGATATCGATAATGGCATTTAGTCCTGCATAATCTGAACCAAAGAAATATAAGAATGTACTATCCTGTCGGAAATGGTAAGTATTATCGGCATAATTCATACCAGATTCATTGTTTCCTAAAAATAGGAGAATGCCTGATTTTACATCAGATTTAAGTTTACTTCGCCTGTTGATATAGGTTTCTTTTGAAAACATATAATTAGATTTTGGGGTAAGTTATTTGTATTGTATTCTCACGAAAAGAATAATATAACGGATAGATCTACATCAATTTATAGGATATAACGATTCTATAAAAATAAATGTGATTTAAAACTAAAAGATAAAAAGGGTAATCTGAAGGGGAGGTTTAACAAATCCAACATTCGTACAGGCCTTTGTACGAACAGTTATAAAGAAGCATGAATTCGTTAAAATTTATCATTTCCTTGATATGAATTGGTCAGTAAATTTAGGGAAAAATAAATAGTTCTTATCCTTTTTTACTCTGAAAGGATTATAAATAAGCTTATAGGTGGATACTCGATTTATAAGAATTGAAGAATTAGAGGAACAATAACAGGAACTAAAATTGTTAATACGATTCCACTAAAAACGGCAATAATAGCGTACTCCTTACCTGAGTATTGAACTATGATTGGCATGGTTGTATCCATTGCGGTAGCACCACCTGAAGCAATGCCAGCTAGTTTCCCAAAATACCTAACAAAGAGAGGTGTTGCAAGTAGTGTAAGAACTTCTCGAATGATATTAGAGAGTAAGGCTATCACCCCTAAAGTTTCGCTATGAAATTCGGTAATTATAACCGATGATAGACTATAATAACCAAAGCCCGCACCAACGGCCATAGCTTCACCAAAATTGATGTTTGATAATAGAACAGATACGGCTGATACACCAATAAGTGACCCTACGATTACTGATAATGGAACAAGTATAATTTTAATATTGACTTCTCTGATAACTTTCCAAGAATCACGATCGGTACCTATACCAATTCCTACTAAAAACATGAGTAGGTAAAGTGCATATATACTAAAGTCACCTTCTAATAGTGAGCTAGGTAAAAACTGAGTTAGTCCGAGTATTAGACCTAAAACAAAAAAACTGAGAATGATTAAACTGCCTTTCATAGAGAGTATGATGTGGGGTTGCGGAAAATGAAATTTAGGTATCTATCAGGTATTGAGTTTATTCTGATTTCTTTGTCTGGAAGAAAAACTTGTAGGTAGCCCAAGCACAAACTAAAGATCCAAAAATTGCTCCAATAGTAAGGACTAATGCTTGTATTCCAATCGTATGTAGGTTGTTAATTATTTTATCATTGGTGCCAACACCTATTCCAAGAAGAAATAGTAGGAGGAAGATTGAGAATGACGTTAAGACTCCCACAATTTTTATGATTTTAGGTCTATTCCCAACAAACAGGCCAATGCCCATTCCTAAAATCATAATAGCTAGTACGATAATGATATCTTGTAACATATGTAGTCAGTCTTGGTCGATCTTGAATATTAATAAATCTTTTGGCAAAGTAAACAAATATTGAATTAGGTAGGTCTTGGAGAGGTCATATTTGTTGCTAAACATATTTTGGATATTCTCAATTTGGATCGCTAAAATATCGATGGGAAGATATTTAAATCTGCGAGTACGATAATCTTGTCAAGATTAAGTTTTTGTTATAAATTATTGATGAAAATGCATTTATGTTCAGTACGTGCTCAATAAATATTTCTATGTGTTTCTTTTCTTG
>TARA_R110001583_G_scaffold56534_3_pt1 | contig 11500 bp, 9 predicted proteins | sample TARA_R110001583 | Tara Oceans TARA_R110001583 (sample SAMEA4398432) | marine metagenome | biome: Polar Biome; feature: [MES] marine water layer (ENVO:01000295) within the mesopelagic zone...; material: water (ENVO:00002006), including particulate matter (ENVO:01000060) such as...... | reverse complement strand
AAATTGAAATTCTCCCTGCGAAATTGGCGATCCTTTAAAAGTAGAGTAAGGTTCTTTAACTTTTGCAATTTCCATAGAAGAGGTTACTGCAGCAAAGTAAATGGTTTCAAAAATTTCTTCATTTAGCTTTTTTGCTTCATCACTGGTAAAAGGCATTCGTAACATTATAAAAGCATCTGCCAATCCTTGAATTCCTAAACCAATTGGTCTGTGTCTAAAGTTGGAATTTTCAGCTTCTTTTACGGGGTAATAGTTACGGTCAATTACGGTATCTAAATTACGAGTAATCTTTTTGGTTACATCGAACAGTTTTTGGTGGTTAAAAAATTTATTTCCTTTTTCATCTTCTTCAATAAACATAGGAATTGCAACAGAGGCTAAGTTACATACAGCAACTTCGTCTTTTGCAGTGTACTCCATAATTTCAGTACATAAATTAGAGGAACGGATGGTTCCTAAATTCTTTTGATTCGATTTTCTATTAGCGGCATCTTTATATAACATATAAGGATTTCCTGTTTCAATTTGAGCCTCTAATATTTTTTCCCAAAGTTCACGAGCCTTAATGGTTTTTCTTCCTTTTCCAACTTTTTCATATCCTGTATATAATTTTTCAAACTCATCTCCATAAGTATCAAATAAATGCGGACATTCATTAGGGCACATTAAGGTCCATTCGGCATTTTCTTCAACACGTTTCATAAACAAATCTGGAATCCACATTGCATAAAATAAATCACGTGCACGCATTTCTTCTGCTCCGGTATTTTTACGTAAATCTAAAAAGTCGAAAACATCAGCGTGCCAAGGTTCCATATAAATGGCAAAAGAACCTTTACGTTTTCCACCACCTTGATCCACATAACGAGCCGTATCGTTATAAACTTTTAACATTGGAACAATTCCATTTGAAGTTCCATTTGTACCTCTAATATAAGAGCCTGTTGCTCTTACATTGTGAATAGATAAACCAATTCCGCCTGCAGATTGTGAAATTTTAGCTGTTTGTTTTAAAGTATCGTAAATACCGTCAATACTATCATCTTGTATTTGTAATAAGAAACAAGATGACATTTGTGGTTTTGGCGTTCCCGAGTTGAATAAAGTTGGGGTTGCATGTGTAAAAATTCTTTTAGACATTAATTCATAAGTTGCAATTGCTTCATCAACATCATTTAAATGAATACCAATTGAAACGCGCATTAGCATATGTTGTGGACGTTCAACTATTTCTCCATTTAACTTTAATAAATAAGAACGTTCTAAGGTTTTAAATCCGAAATAATCATATCCAAAATCTCGGTTATAAATAATGGTAGAATCTAGTTTTGCGGCATTATCAACAATAACTTTATAAACCTCATCAGATAATAATGGTGCTTTTTTTCCTGTACGTGGATTTACATATTCATATAAATCCTTCATTACTTCAGAAAAAGTTTTTTTCGTATTTTTATGTAAGTTAGAAACGGCAATACGAGCAGCTAAACGTGCATAATCTGGGTGTTGAACTGTCATTGTAGCCGCAGTTTCAGCTGCTAAATTATCAAGTTCGGATGTGGTAACTCCATCATACAACCCTTCAATAACTCTCATTGCAACTTTAACTGGGTCAACAAGTTTGTTTAAACCGTAACACATTTTTCTCACTCTAGATGTGATTTTATCGAACATCACAGGCTCTTTTCTTCCGTCTCTTTTTAGTACAAACATATTTTTTATTTTGGATTTATGAATTTGGATTTACGAATTAATCCGCATTACAAATTCTTATTAATTTTTTTATAAACTTAATACTGTCAATTCCCGCGTAGGCAGAAATCTATACTATGTTGGTTTTGGATTCCTGCGAAAGCAGGAATGACAACTAGTTGATTAAAATTGTGTGAAGTTATTTTTGAAGTGCCATTTTAACTTCAAACATTTAACTTCTACTTTTTTAATACTATTAGGCTTCAAATGTGCGTTGGGGTAATCGTAATTCGTAATTATAAATTTGTAATTATTTAAAAATCAGCATCAAAACTAATACTCCCCGTTCCTGTTCCGTTTTTCACACCAGCTTTTTGATATTCTGAAACGCGTTTTTCAAAAAAGTTTGTTTTACCTTCTAAAGAAATCATTTCCATAAAATCAAACGGATTTGAAACATTATAAACTTCATCACAACCAAATTCAGAAAGTAATCTATCAGTTACATATTCCAAATATTGAGTCATTAATTTTGCATTCATCCCAATTAAACTTACTGGTAAAGATTCTGTAATAAACTTTCGTTCAATATTTAAGGCATCAATAATAATCTCGGTAATTCTTTCTTTTGAAACTTTTTGTACAATATGGTTATTGTGTAAATGAACTGCAAAATCACAATGCAACCCTTCATCTCTAGAAATTAATTCGTTAGAAAAAGTTAAACCTGGCAATAATCCTCGTTTTTTTAACCAGAAAATTGAACAAAAACTACCTGAGAAGAAAATTCCTTCAACTGCTGCAAATGCAATTAATCGTTCAGCAAAACTTGGGCTTTCAATCCATTTTAACGCCCAATCTGCTTTTAATTTAATTGCAGGAAAAACTTCAATAGCTTTAAATAACTCATTTTTTTCAGCTTCTTTTTTTACATAGGTATCAATTAATAATGAATAAACTTCGGAGTGAATATTTTCCATCATTATTTGAAAACCATAAAAGAATTTTGCTTCGGAATATTGAACTTCACTTACAAAATTTTCAGCTAAATTTTCATTTACAATACCATCAGAAGCCGCAAAAAAGGCTAAAATATGTTTTATAAAGTAGCGTTCATCATCATTTAATTTGGTTTCCCAATCTATTACATCTTGGTGTAAATCTATTTCTTCAGCAGTCCAAATACTAGCCTCTTGTTTTTTATACCAATCCCAAATATCATGATGTTGAATAGGGAAAATTACAAATCGATCTTTATTTTCTTGTAAAATTGGTTCAATAAATGACATTTTCGCGCTGACTTTTTTTAGTTTTAAATAGTTGTAGTTGTTCTCGAATGAGAAAAACAAAGATTGGAAAAAAACTGATAGAATGAAAGGCTTACTTATTCACATTTGTTATTAAGTTTTTAACATTTCGCTTAATTTACAATAAACGGCTAATTCATCCTAATTACTGAAATTCAGGATGTTAAAATTTTTAAAAGTGTCGCTACTACTGGTTTTACTGACTTTTCTTTGAAAAGCTAAATTTAAATATTGAGCAAATAAATTTGATCTTTTTTTAAAGAGATTAATTTTAAAGAATTCTTAATTTGCCAAATTTTAGTAAAAAAATAAAAGCAATAATGTAGTTGAATTTTTTGTTTTGTTTAAAGTCTATGTAATAATACTTTTTAAGCGAAAAAACAATAGAAGATGTTTTACCTGAGCAACTTTGATATTGTAAAAGATGTTATTTCTTATAATTTTCTGCTACGGTCTCTAGTTCTGCATACCAATCTTTTCCAAACTTTCTAATTAAGGCATCTTTAACAAATTTATAAACAGGTACTTGTAGTTCTTTACCTAAAATACAAGCGTCATCGCAAATTGGCCATTGGTGATAATTTACAGCAGAAAATTCGCTATACTCCATAATACGTACAGGATATAAATGACAAGAAATTGGCTTTTTCCATTTTATTTCACCTGCATTATAAGCTTCTTCAATACCACATTTTGCCGTGTTTTTAGCATCAAAAATAACAAAAGCACAATCTTTTTCATCAATTAAAGTTGTCTCATATTCACCTTCAATGGTGATAAAAAGTCCTTGATCTTCAATTGCTGCAATTCCTTCAGGTCTTAAAAATGGTTTAACTTTTGGATAAATATCTAATAAAATTTGAAGTTCGTGCTCTTCTAAAGGAGCTCCCGCCTCTCCATCAATACAACACTTGCCTTTACAGGCATTTAAATTACAGACAAAATCTTTTTCTATAATATCTTCTGAAACTATGGTTTTTCCTAATTGAAACATTTGGCAAAACTAAACTTTTTTATACTAATTTTGGTATTTATAAATAAGGTTTATTTACTTTTGCCGTCCTTAATTAAAATACTGTAACTATGTTAGTTAATTTTAAAGAAATACTTACAGCAACAATGGTTTTATTTGCTGTTATTGATGTTATTGGAAACATCCCTATTATTATTGATTTACGTTCAAAATTTGGGCATATCCAATCTGGAAAAGCATCTATTGTTGCTTGTTTAATAATGATTGCTTTCTTGTTTTTAGGGAAAAGTATCTTAAATTTAATTGGCATTGATGTAAATTCTTTTGCAGTTGCAGGTTCCTTTATTCTGTTTTTTCTTGCGTTAGAGATGATTTTAGGAATTTCCTTGTATAAGGAAGAAAAAACAAGCGCAAAAACTATTTCTATATTTCCATTAGCATTTCCTTTAATTGCTGGGCCAGGTAGTTTAACTACATTACTTTCATTAAGAGCAGAATATGACACCATTAATATTGTAATTGCAATAATAATAAATACTATTTTTATGTATTTAGCACTTAAAACTTCTTCAAAAATTGAAAAACTTTTAGGTGAAAACGGTATTAATGTTATTAGAAAAATATTTGGTGTAATACTATTAGCAATTGCTGTTAAATTATTTTCCTCCAATATACCAGTACTATTTTCAATGAAACATTAATTACTAAATTTTAAACTAAATTAATTATTTTAGTCTTATATATAGTTAAAGAATAAGAAATGAAAAATTTTGATGTTTTAATAATTGGAGGAGGTGTAGCTGGGTTGTCTTGTGCATTAATTTTGGGTTCTGCAGTTAGTAAACCATATGCACTAGATAAAAAAAATGGAATTTTTACCCATCAAAAAGCTTCGGCTTTACAAACAGCTGAATTAAATAATGTATTGGGATTTAAAAAAGGCACAAAAGGGGCTGCTATTTTAAAGGAAGGATTAGAGCAACTTTCAGAGTTTTATCCTCATATTAACCAAATTGAAAAGGAGAAAGTTATTTCAATAAAAGGTGAATCACCTAATTTTACAGTTACTACAAATAAAAATGCATATAACGCTTCAACAGTAGTTGTTGCTGTTGGGCCATCTAATTTGTTTAATGTTGAAGGTTTAATGCAGTATGTAATTCCACATCATGGTTTGCCTCCTCAAAAAGAGCGTATTATGCTTAAAAATGTAAATCATCTGGTAACAAAAGGAATATATGTAGCTGGTGTTTTGGCAGGTTGGAGGAGTCAATAAGCTATTGCAGCTGGTAGCGGTTCTCAAATAGCAACGGATATTTTAACTGAATGGAATAGTGGAAATCACACGATGATACATGAGGTTATAGCATAAAAAAATCCAGTTTAAAACTGGATTTTTTTATGCTAATATTACTCCACCGTAACGGATTTTGCTAAATTTCTTGGTTGATCCACATTACAACCTCTCATAACAGCAATGTGGTATGATAATAATTGTAAAGGAATTGTTGTTAATAGCGGTGTAAAAGCTTCTTCAGTTTCTGGAATTTCAATAACGTGATCTGCAATTTCTTTTACAATAGTATCTCCTTCAGTTACAATCGCTATAATTTTTCCGTTTCTAGATTTAATTTCCTGAATATTACTTACAACTTTATCGTAATGTCCTTTTTTAGTAGCAATAACAACTACTGGCATATGCTCATCAATTAAAGCTATTGGCCCGTGTTTCATTTCTGCTGCAGGGTATCCTTCTGCGTGTATATAGGAAATTTCTTTTAGTTTTAAAGCGCCTTCTAAGGCAACTGGAAAATTGTAACCTCTTCCTAAATACAAGCAATTTGGAGCATCTTTATAAATAGCTGCTATTTTTTCAATTTCTGAATTTATGTTTAACAAGCGCTCAACTTTTCCTGGAATAAGGCTCATTTTTTGTAAGTAATCATTAAATTTTGAATTTGATAGTTCTCCATTTAAGTTACCTAGTTTTAACGCTATTAAAGCGAGCAAAGTAATTTGCGTAGTAAATGCTTTTGTTGAAGCTACTCCAATTTCTGGTCCTGCATGTGTATAAGCACCAGAATCTGTTTCTCTTGCAATAGAAGAGCCTACTACATTACAAATACCAAATACAAATGCACCTTTAGATTTTGCAAGTTTAATTGCAGCTAGTGTATCTGCAGTTTCACCAGATTGAGAAATTGCAATTACAATATCTCCTTTATTTATTATTGGATTTCTATATCTAAATTCAGAGGCGTATTCAACTTCAACAGATATTCTTGCAAGATCCTCAAAAAGATATTCGCCAACCAATCCTGCGTGCCAAGAGGTACCACAGGCAACAATAATGATACGTTTTGCGTTTAAAAATTTGGAAATGTTATTATCTACACTACCCATTTTTATAATGCCTTTATCCGCTAAAAGCCTCCCTCTGTAAGTATCTAATATTGCATGAGGTTGCTCATGTATTTCTTTTAGCATAAAGTGATCGTAACCACCTTTTTCTATTTGTTCTAAATTAAGTTTTAATTCCTGAATATTTGGTTCAACAAAAGAATCGTCATAAATTTTCCGAACTCTAATACTTTTTCCAAGTTTAATAATTGCCAATTCTTCATCATCTAAATAAATGGCGTCTTTAGTATATTCAATAAAAGGAGAAGCATCTGAAGCAACAAAAAACTCTGAATTATTTTCACCAATACCAATTGCCAAAGGACTTCCTAACCGCGCAACTATCATTTCAGCAGGGTTATTTACATCATAAACTGCAATTGCATAGGCTCCAACTACATTTGTTAGTGCTAATTGAACAGCTTTGCCTAATTTACAGTTATTTTTAACCTGAACTTCTTCAATTAAATTAATTAATACTTCAGTATCGGTATCACTATTAAAAGTGTAACCTCTTTTTATTAGTTCTTTTTTAATAGTATCATAATTTTCGATAATACCATTATGAACAATTACTAAATTTCCTGAATTAGATAAATGTGGGTGGGAATTTGCATTGTTTGGAACCCCATGAGTTGCCCAGCGGGTATGACCTAACGCTAAATGACCTTCTGTATTATTTTTACTAGCTATTTTTTTTAAATCGGAGACTTTACCTTTTGTTTTATAAAGTTTTAACTTGTTTTCTTTTGAAGTTAAAACAATTCCGGCACTATCATATCCTCTATATTCTAAACGTTGTAATCCGTTCATAACTATTGGATATGCTTCTCTATAGCCTAAATAACCAGTAATTCCACACATAAAAAAGTTATATTTTTAATTATTTAAAGCGGTATAAGATATTTCTAATTTAACCCTTTTATCACCAGCACTTGCATCATGATTATATAAAACCACCCCTTTTGGGGTCCAACTATAGTTTTTTACTGAAGTATCAGTTAAACTAGTTGGTGCATCTGAAGAATTGAAAACCTTAAGGCCTATTTTTACCAAATCAAGAGGTTCGTTAGATTTTAATACTTCAGAAATGTAATCAGTAATTTTGAATACATACTTGTATGGATCTCCATTTTCATCCCTTTCTAAAATTCCTCCCACTGTTGCAATTCCTTCTGTTAACATATCGGTAAATTGCAAATTCTCATCATAATTATAAATAAAAAGTTGTTCTGGAATTTTACTAGTTGAAGCATTTTGATCTACATAAAAAGTTAAATAAGCATCGGTAATTAGCCAATTATTATTTCTAATTTCAGCAATATCTTCATTTGAAAATAATTCTAAAACACTTATAGATCCAGCTGCACCTTGTACATAAAGTCTATCTTCTCCAGATAAATGGGAATTTGTATCATCTCTTTTAAAAACATTGGATTTTTTAGACCCAAAGGAATAGGTGTAAGTTTTTTTTGTTCTAACTCCTAGTTCTCCAGTTGTTCCATTTTTATTTAAATCCTCATCAGTTGCTTCATCTTCATTCATTGAATAGTAAATAGACATTTTTGCACCAGCCATATCTAAAGAAATAAGATGAGATTTTTCAGAAGATAAATTACTTGCTTCTATATAAAAACCTCTAAAAAAATGAGAAAAATTATCAAAACTTAAAAATTCTGCATTGGTTGCATTTTCAATAAAAATCTGGTGTATTAAACTTTCATTTAAAGGAATATTTATAGATGGACCTACATCAATTAGTTTTATGGTATCGGTATCATAAACGGTAATTCCATCATTTAAATATCTTTTAATATAAGAAACTGTATCGCTAGGGTTTATTTTAAAACTGTCAGAAAAAAATGGAATATCGCCTTTTTGAAACTCTTTATTTGAGAAATAAACCGCATCTTTTGAAGGGTCTTCTGGATTTAATGTGTTTAAAAATGTTTTTAATTCAAAAATATCAAGTTGAAATGCAACATCAGGATTTCCAAAAACGGAATCAATCGTAAATTTTGCACTCCCATTAGCGTAGTTTTCAGTTCCTTTTGTTGCTTGATAAGGAATATTAATTATTACAGAATCTATTTTGGTGTTTTCTCCAAACCCTGAGGAATAAGTTTCTCCAACAGAAGGTAATAAAAGTTGAGTTACAATTGAGGCATCTAATTTTCCAAACTCATCATCGTTATAACTACCTAATAAATATTGTGGTAATACGTTAGCAGGAACTTTTTCTACTTTTTCATTAGATGATATAATTTCAGAAATTAACGCATTAGTATCAAAATTATTAGTGTCAATTAAATTAACTCCAACATTTTCAATCTCTTTTTCACATGAAATTATAGTAAAAAATACCAAAGAAAACATTCCAAAGTATTTTAGGGTACTTACAACTTTTGTTGTCATAATATAAATAAATATTTTTTTAATTTAACTATAGGACTTTATTTAAGTAAAATTCTGTATAAGTCGATTCAAATTCTTCAATAGGGAAAAAATCCAATACAGGCTTATCACATGATTTTAAATATTCCAATAATTCAACAGGTAATTTTTCACTAGATTTTACGATAGCATCAGAATGTTCAATTGCATTTATTAAAATATTAGTATAGTTTGGTTGGGAGATCGTCTTAATTTTTGATTCGTCAATGGCGTCAAATTTAATTTTATCATGAAATTTATCACTTAATGAACCTTCAAAGCCATTATTATAGAGTGAAGTAACTATTTTACTATCAGTAAATAATGGATCGTTTTTATAATACTCCCTAATATATAGAGGCAATAAAGAAGCCAGCCAGCCATGAACGTGAATGATATCTGGAGCCCAATTTAATTTTTTTACAGTTTCTACAACACCTTTTGCAAAAAAGATTGCTCTTTCATCATTATCTTTAAATAGGTTATTATCTTCGTCTGTAAACAACGCTTTTCGTTTAAAATATTCATCATTATCAATAAAATAAACTTGCATTCTTTCTTTAGGTATAGAAGCAACCTTAATAATTAAAGGCATATCTAAGTCATTAATTACTAAATTCATACCCGATAAGCGGATAACTTCATGCAATTGATGCCTTCTTTCATTAATTAAACCATAACGCGGCATAAATATACGTGTTTGCCCACCTTTACCATGAATCATTTTAGCTACTTCAAACGAAGTTGTTGATAATTCATTTTCGGGTAAATACGGTACAACTTCTGATGAAACAACTAACACTCTCTTATCTTTCATAATCAGGTTCTATATTTTAAAGATTATGCAAAATTACGAAATTTTATGTAGATTTTGACTTGAAAAATGTAAGTTTGCACGCTTTTAACGTTTATTAACAAATACACAATGTTAGTTTTTGCTAAAATTAAATCGGTACAACAAAAAATCTCGTCGTTAAACAAGAGCATTTCAATTGGTTTTGTACCAACAATGGGAGCTCTTCACAAAGGACATTTATCACTAATTGAAAGGGCTAAAAAAGAAAATGACCTAGTTGTTGTTAGTATTTTTATAAACCCTACCCAGTTTGATAAACCTGAGGATTTAATTAATTATCCCAAAACAATTGATGCCGATTTATCTCTTCTAAAATCAGTTTTTTGTGATATTGTTTTTGTTCCTTCATCTCTAGAAATCTATGCGAATGCTATTAAATCTCAATCTTTTAATTTTGATGGCTTAGAGCATCAAATGGAGGGAAAATTTAGAGATGGTCATTTTAATGGAGTGGGTACAATTGTTAAACGATTATTTGAAATTGTAACACCAAATAAGGCGTATTTTGGTGAAAAAGATTTTCAACAACTTCAAATAATTAGAAGAATGGTGGAAAAACACCAGATACCAGTTAAAATTGTTGGATGTGAAATTTACAGAGAAATAGACGGCCTAGCAATGAGTTCTAGAAATACGAGACTGACAATTGAGCATAGAAAAGCAGCACCATTTATTTATAAAACCCTACAACAGGCAAAAATTGAGTTTGGCATAAAAAATGCAATAGATGTTATAAAATGGGTTGAAAATGAATTTAAAAATCAACCGCTGTTAGAATTGGAATATTTTGAAATCGCCGAAGAAAATTCGCTTCAAACAGTTAAAAATAAGAATGCTGAGCAAAAAAATAGAGCTTTTATAGCTGTTTTTGCTGGAAAAATAAGACTTATAGATAATATAAGCTTATAAATATGAATACATTAACACAAAATTATTAATTTTGCACCATGCAAATAGAAGTAGTAAAATCAAAAATTCACAGAGTTAAGGTTACAGGAGCCGATTTACAATACATTGGAAGTGTAACTATTGACGAGGATTTAATGGAGGCAGCCAATATTATTCAAGGAGAAAAAGTTCAAATTGTAAATATAAATAATGGTGAACGTTTAGAAACGTACGCAATTCCTGGCCCAAGAAAAAGTGGGGAAATAACATTAAATGGTCCCGCAGCACGAAAAGTGGCTAAAGGAGATATTGTAATTATTATATCTTATGGAATTATGGACTTTGAATTGGCAAAATCTTTTAAGCCATCACTTATATTTCCTAATGAAAATGATAATTCTTTAACATAGTTTGATTCGTAAAATAAAAAAGACAAGTTTTATACTACTCCCAATAGCATTGGGAGTTTTTTTAATTTGGTACTCAATCTCTAAACTCTCTCAAAGTGATATTCAATCTATAGAGCTATCATTTAGAACTGCAAATTATTGGTGGGTTGCATTGTCTTTACTATTCGGAATATTAAGTCACTTGTCTAGAGCATATCGATGGCAATTTTTATTAGAACCTTTAGGTTATAAACCACGGTTTGCAAACAGTGTAATGGCTGTTTTAATTGCGTATTTATTAAATTTATTTATTCCAAGATCTGGAGAGATTGCAAGAGCTGCTAGTTTAAAAAAATATGAAAATATTCCTTTTGAAAAAGGATTTGGTACTATTGTAGCGGAAAGAGTTGCAGATGTTATAATGTTATTTTTAATAATGGGACTTGCATTTTTTTTACAAGCAGAATTAATAGGAAGTTACTTGTTTAAAGATAATGAAGAGGATAGCGTGTATCCTAAAATTGCAATATTGGTAGCTCTATCATTAATTGGATTATTTTTG
>TARA_R110001583_G_scaffold17310_11_pt1 | contig 11514 bp, 11 predicted proteins | sample TARA_R110001583 | Tara Oceans TARA_R110001583 (sample SAMEA4398432) | marine metagenome | biome: Polar Biome; feature: [MES] marine water layer (ENVO:01000295) within the mesopelagic zone...; material: water (ENVO:00002006), including particulate matter (ENVO:01000060) such... | reverse complement strand
AATATGCGTTCTCAAATGTTTGCAAAATCTTTGCCAATGGCAATGGTTAAAGGTGCTTTAAAGCGTTTAGATATGCTTAGAACTATGCCAGAATTGAAAGCTAAATTGTGGGAAAATGTAAATGCCCTTCAAAATGGTCTAAAAGAAAATGGTTTTAATATTGGCAAAACAAATACATGTGTTACTCCAGTATTTTTAGAGGGTGATATTCCAGAAGCTATGGCAATGGTAAATGATTTACGTGAAAATTATGGAATTTTTTGCTCAATAGTTGTTTACCCAGTAATTCCAAAAGGATTGATTATTTTAAGATTAATTCCTACTGCTGCGCATACTTTAGAAGATGTGAAATTAACAATTGATTCTTTTTCTGTAATTCGAGAAAAACTTGAAAAAGGAATTTATAAGCGTATTGCAGCATCAATGATGTAATTGATAAATATATATTATAAAAAAGCCTTTTAGATAGATTCTAAAAGGCTTTTTTAATGGTTAAATAATACAAGATTAATAGCCATCAGAAATGTTTTTTAATCCAGCCTTATTAATAATTTTAATTCTTTTACCCATTAAATCAATAACTCCATCCTTTTTTAAATTGGATAACAATCTAATAGCAGATTCTGTAGCGGTTCCAATTGTATTTGCAATTTCCTCTCTTGTTAATACAACATCAATACAATTTTCATTATCAATACCAAAAATTTCTTCTAAGTACAATAAAGTTTCTGCTAACCTATCTTTTACAGGTTTTTGAGCCATTTGAGAAATTGATGTGTTAGCTTCATTTAACTGATGTGAAATATTTTTCATTAGATTAAGTGAAAATTGGGTATTTTCTTTTATGGTATCTAAAATATCTCCTTTTGGAATAAAACAAACATGCATATCCTCAAGAGCAATAGCATTTAAACCAACTAATTCTTCACTTAAAATAGATCTGTGCCCTAAAATATCACCACCTTTTATAAATTTAATTATTTGCTCTTTACCATTGGTGTTTAACTTTGTTAATTTTCCTTTACCATCTTTAATACAATATAACCCGTTTATGGCACTACCTTCGGTCATTAAATTTTCTCCTTTTCTTATAATAATTGAAGTTTTATGATCTGTAAACTTCTCTAACTCTTCATTAGTTAAAGTTTTAAGAGCATTAAATCTTTTAATAATACATTGTCTACAGTTTGACATATATGTAACATTGGTTTAATTAAAACATTTCAAATTTACGAAATATATTCATACTCAACAGTTATTAAAATATGATATATGTCATTGTTATACTATGATAAATGAATAGTTTTGCACTGGTAAATTACAAATATGAGTTTAAAAAATTGTTTTCATTGTGGTACAGATTGTGGTAAAAAGCCAGTTGAATTTAATGATAAAAACTTTTGTTGCAACGGCTGTAAAACTGTTTATGAGATTTTAAATGTAAACGAATTGACTTGTTATTATGATTTACAAGCTACTCCTGGTACAATTCCATCTGATATTAAAGGAAAATATAATTATTTAGAAAATGTACAAATAATTGAAAAATTACTAGAATTTAACGATGGACATACAGCAGTAGTAGAATTTTTTATACCTAGTATTCATTGTAGTTCTTGTATTTGGGTGCTGGAAAATTTGAGTAAATTAAATGAAGGGGTAACAACCTCAATAGTTAATTTTCCTAAAAAATTAGTACGTATAACGTTTAAAACCAAAAAAACAAGTTTAAAACAATTAGTAGAATTAATTTCTTCAATTGGTTATGAGCCATATATAAGTTTAGAGGATTCAGAAATAAGAAATAAAAAAGAAGACAAAACACTTATTTATCAACTTTCAATAGCGGCTTTTGCATTTGGAAATATTATGCTATTATCCTTTCCAGAATATTTTGAAGTCGATGATTATTGGTTAGAAAAGTACAAGTATTTGTTTAGATTATTAATGTTTGTAATGGTAATACCAGTAGTTTTTTATTCGGGAAAAGACTATTTTATTTCAGCTTATAAAGGCTTACGGCATAAAATATTAAATATAGACGTACCAATTGCCCTTGGTATTTCAGTATTGTTTATAAGAAGTTCAATCGAAATATTTTTTGATATAGGTTCTGGTTTTTTTGACAGCTTATCAGGTTTAATATTCTTTTTATTACTAGGGAAATTTTTTCAACAAAAAACCTATAATTTTTTATCATTTGAGCGAGATTATAAATCATATTTTCCAATTGCGGTAACTTCAATAATAAATAATAAAGAAACTAATATTCAGGTAAAAGATGTTAAAAAAGGAGATCGTCTTTTAATTAGAAATGAAGAATTGATTCCTGTTGATGGAATTTTAATTAATGGAAATGCAGCCATTGATTATAGTTTTGTTACTGGAGAATCTATACCAGTTATAAAAATGTCTGGAGATAAATTATTTGCTGGTGGTAAACAAACTTCAGGCGCTATTGAAATGGAAGTAATAAGTTCAATTTCTCAAAGTTATTTAACGCAATTATGGAGCAATGATGTTTTTAATAAAAGCGAAGACATTACAATTAAAAATATTACAGACAACATTAGTAAATATTTTACCATTGCAATTTTAACAATTGCTTTATTTGCAGGTATATTTTGGTATTTTTATAATGCTTCTATGGCTTTTAATGTGGTAACTGCGGTGTTAATTATTGCATGTCCTTGCGCATTGGCACTTTCGGCCCCTTTTGCTTTTGGTAATATTTTAAGAATTTTTGGGTATAAAAAACTCTATTTAAAAAATGCTGAAACTATTGAAAATATTTCTAAAATTGATACCATCATATTTGATAAAACAGGAACTATTACATCAAGTAATAAGACGAAATTAAGTTATTTGGGGACAGAACTTACTTTTGAAGAGAAAAGTGGGTTAAAAAGTATATTAAGAGCTTCTAACCATCCTTTAAGTAGATCACTATATAAATTTATTGCTATTGATTCTTATACAGAAAAACCTTCTGAATTTACTGAAATTTTAGGAAAAGGAATTATTTCAACAATTCATGATATGAATTTTATTTTAGGCTCATCAAATTTTGTAGAAGCAAAAACAATAAATGCAAATGAAACCTCAATTCATATTAAAATAAATGGTAGTTACAAAGGATATTATATATTTAAAAATAGCTATAGAGATGGAATTACTAAAGTTTTTGAATCGCTGTCTAAAAAATATAAATTGGTTATCCTTTCTGGAGATAATGAAGGAGAGCAAGCGTTTTTAGAAAATTTATTACCAAAAAGCATTCAATATCAATTCAATCAAAAGCCAGAAAACAAGTTAGATTTTATAAAAAACCTTCAAGAAAGAGGAGCAAAGGTAATGATGATAGGAGATGGGTTGAATGATGCTGGGGCTTTAGCCCAAAGTAATGTTGGAATTTCAATTTCTGAAAATGTAAATGTGTTTTCTCCAGCATGTGATGGTATTTTAGACGCAAAACTTTTTATCAAATTACCGAAATTTTTAGAAATTTCTAATAAAACTATAAAAATTATAAAGGCAAGTTTTGTACTTTCGTTATGTTATAATATTGTTGGAATGTATTATGCATTAAACGGAATTTTAACACCAGTTGTTGCAGCAATATTAATGCCACTAAGTTCTATTTCAATAGTGATTTTTGTAACAATTCTAACAAATTGGATAGCAAAAAAAGATTTAATTTAAAGATGTGAAAGCTTTAAATGTGATAATTATCATAGAATTTTTGAAATAAAAAATTATTTTTGTAATCAAAATCAAAAAAACTAATAATAAATAAAATGGAAGTAGTATACATTACAATTGGGGTAAGTATTATTGTTGCTGTATTTTTTTTTATCCTATTTATTAAATCAGTTAAATCCGGACAGTATGAAGATATCTATACACCGTCTGTTAGAATGCTTTTTGATGATGAATTAGTTACCCCCAATAAAAAAGAGAATACAGAAAAATCAACTAAATAATAATTAATAATTAATCAAACGTATGGAAAAAGAACAGTTTTATTATGATAACAAAATCGTAAAAATGTTTCTTTGGGCTACAATTCTTTGGGGGATTGTAGGAATGTTAGTAGGACTTTTAGTAGCGCTACTTTTTGTTTTCCCAGGGCTTTTAGAATTTGCAGGAGCAGATAATGCTATTTCTTGGTTAAGTTTTGGTCGTTTACGTCCTTTACATACCAATGCAGTAATTTTTGCCTTTGTAGGTAATGGCATTTTTTTAGGGATTTATTACTCAACTCAAAGATTGCTTAAAGCAAGAATGTTTAACGATGTTTTAAGTAGAATACATTTTTGGGGTTGGCAGGCAATAATTGTTGCAGCGGCTATAACATTGCCTTTGGGATTATCATCTTCAAAAGAATACGCAGAATTAGAATGGCCTATTGATATTGCGGTTGTTTTAATTTGGGTAGTTTTTGGAATTAATTTAATAGGAACCATTCTAAAAAGAAGACAAAGACATATTTACGTTGCAATTTGGTTTTATATAGCCACACTAATTACCATCGCTGTTCTTTATATATTTAACAATTTAGCAATGCCGGTATCAGCATTTAAAAGTTATTCCGTTTATGCTGGAGTTCAAGATGCACTGGTACAATGGTGGTACGGTCATAATGCCGTTGCATTCTTTTTAACAACACCTGTTCTAGGGTTAATGTATTATTTTGTTCCTAAAGTAGCAAACAGACCAGTTTATTCATACAGGTTATCTATTATTCACTTCTGGACATTAATTTTCTTATACATTTGGGCTGGACCTCATCATTTATTATATACAGCATTACCAGAATGGGCTCAAAATTTAGGAACTGTATTTTCTATTATGTTAATTTTCCCATCATGGGGAGGTATGATAAATGGATTATTAACACTTAGAGGTGCATGGGATAAAGTACGTGAAAATCCAGTATTAAAATTCTTTGTGGTTGCAATTACTGGTTACGGTATGGCAACTTTTGAAGGACCAATGTTATCATTTAAAAACTTAAATGCAATTGGACATTATACAGATTGGATTGTTGGTCATGTTCATATTGGAGCACTAGCTTGGAATGGATTTATGGTTGCAGGGATTGTGTATTGGTTGGCTGAAAAACTTTGGAAAACGCCACTATATTCTAAAAAATTAGCAAATACTCATTTTTGGCTAGGTACTTTAGGTATTCTGTTTTATGCAATTCCATTGTATGTTGCCGGATTTACTCAAGCTTTTATGTGGAAGCAGTTTAATCCAGATGGAACACTAGTTTATGGTAACTTTTTGGAAACTGTTACGCAGGTAATACCAATGTATGCAATGCGTGCTATTGGAGGTACTTTATATTTAACAGGTTTTGTTTTATTAGCAATAAACGTTATTAAAACTGCAAAAGCAGGTTCTCCCGTTGAAGATGAATTGGCAGAAGCGGCTCCTTTGAAAAAAATTAGCGGACAAAGAATTGCTGGTGAAGGATGGCATACTTGGTTAGAAAGAAGAACTGTATTATTTACAATTTTAACTACTGTAGCAATATTAATTGGTGGTTTGGTAGAAATTGTTCCTCTAATCTTAGTAAAATCTAATATTCCAACAATTTCAAGTGTAAAACCTTATACTCCTTTAGAATTAGAAGGTAGAGATATTTATATTAGAGAAGGTTGTAATAACTGTCACTCACAAATGATTCGTCCTTTCCGTTCAGAAGTTGAACGTTATGGTGAATATTCTAAAGCTGGTGAATTTGTTTATGATTTCCCATTCTTATGGGGTTCACGTAGAACAGGACCAGATGTACATAGAATTGGGGGTAAATACAACGATAATTGGCATTTTAATCATATGATGGATCCTAGATCAACATCTCCAGGTTCTATTATGCCTAGATATACTTGGTTAATTAAAAAAGACATGAATGCTTCTAATTTAGAAAGCAAAATGAATGGTCTAGTTTCTTTAGGTGTACCATATTCTCCAGAACGAATAAGTGGAGCTAAACAAGAATTGTTAACACAAGCAAAAGAAGTTGAAAACAATTTAAGACAAGACCCAGAGTTTGTTAAAAATTATGGTGCTAGCAATATACAAAATAAAGAAATTGTTGCATTAATCGCTTATTTACAGCGCTTAGGTACTGATATAAAAGCAAATAAAACAGCATTAAAATAATATATATGTTAAAATTTATTAAACATAATTTAGAGGAAATAGACGGGGTTGAAATTTACCCAATAATTTCTTTATTACTTTTTTTTACAGTTTTTATAATAATGATAATAATTGTTTTTAAATTACCGAAAAGAGAAATAGATGAAGTAAGTCAATTACCATTAGATAAGGATAATAACAAAGAATTTAATTATGAATAAGAATTCAGAAAATATATCAGGTTGGAAAAGATTTATGAAATCTTTGACCAAAGCACATGAATTAGGAACAGAGCAAGATATCATGTTAGATCACGATTATGATGGTATCAAGGAATTAGATAACGTATTACCACCTTGGTGGTTATATGGATTTTATATCACCATAGCAATTAGTGCTTTTTATATTTTTCAGGTGTTTTATAATTCTGAAGAATATAGCCAAACCAAAGAATTTGCAACTGAAGTAGCTGAAGGGAAAGCAGCGGTTGAAGCTTATAAAGCTGCAAATCCTCAATTATTTGACGATAGTAATATAGTAGCTTTAATGGATGCTGAAAATTTAGCAAAAGGTAAAGAATTATTTACTTCAAAAACTTGTTTTGCTTGTCATTTAAATGATTTAGGAGGAAGTATTGGCCCAAACTTAACGGATAATAAATGGATTTTAGGAGGAGATGTAAAAAGTCTTTTTAATACAATTTCTAAAGGTGGTAGGCCAGGAAAAGGGATGATTGCTTGGGAAAGCACAATTAGCAGAGACGAAAGAATTCAATTAGCAAGTTATATTATTTCAATGCAAGGTACCCAGCCTGCAGCTCCAAAACCTGCTGAAGGTGATATAATTTGGCCAGAAGAATAATTTATATAAAATTATCCCTCATAAGAGAGTTATAATTTTGATTTTTTTAGTTAGTAGTAAATCCGGGGAGCAAAGAAGTAGGTTTATATTTTAATATTAAATCAACTTCTTTTTCCTCGTTTTTTTTGCCACTTTTGTTTCATTTTTGTTGTTTAAATTATAATAATTTTGACAAATAAATAGTTGTATTAATTAATATGGAAAAAGTACCCGAAGAACGGTTTAGAGATTCAATAGGAACGATTGATAAAAGCGGGAAACGTAATTTTATTTTTCCGAAAAAACCAAATGGTAGATTTTATAAGTATAGAACAATTGTAAGTTGGATTCTTTTAGCACTGTTATTAGCATCTCCTTTTATTAAAATTAAAGGGAACCAATTTTTATTGTTCAATGTAATTGAACGGAAATTTCACATTTTTGGGTTTCCATTTTGGCCTCAGGATTTTCATTTGCTTGTAATTTCTATACTGATAAGTGTTGTATTTATTATACTTTTTACGGTTGTTTTTGGTAGAATATTTTGCGGGTGGATGTGCCCTCAAACTATTTTTATGGAAATGGTTTTTAGAAAGATAGAATACTTAATAGAAGGCGATAGATCCAAACAAATAAAGTTAGATAAACAAAAGTGGGATACTGAAAAAATAAGAAAACGACTTTTAAAATGGTTCGTGTTTTTTATTATATCATTTATAATTTCCAATGTGTTTTTGGCATATATAATTGGATCCGATAAGGTTTTAGGTTATATAACAGATGGACCCAAAGATCATATAAATACTTTAGTTTATCTATTGGTATTTACAGGTATTTTCTATTTTGTTTTTGCTTGGTTTAGAGAGCAAGTTTGTATTATTGTTTGTCCTTATGGAAGGCTGCAAGGTGTATTATTAGATAATAAATCTATTAATGTGGCTTATGATTTTGTTAGAGGTGAAGGAGATAATGGTAGAAATAAGTTAAGAAAAGAGGAAAATAGAGAAGCTCTCGGTTATGGAGATTGTATAGATTGTAAACAATGTGTACAAGTTTGTCCAACAGGAATTGATATTAGAAATGGAACTCAATTAGAATGTATTAATTGTACCGCCTGTATTGATGCTTGCGATGAGATAATGGATAAAACAGGTTTTGATAGAGGTTTAATTAGATATGCTTCAGAAGATAATATTGAAAAAAAGGAAAAATTAAAGTTTAACGCAAGGCTCATTGCATATTCAGTTATTTTAACAATTTTAGTGGGAGTTCTAATTACAATGCTGTTTTTACGTAATGATCTAGAAGCTACAATTCTAAGGTTACCTGGTCAAACATTTCAAAGTACAGCAACTACCATAAAAAATGTTTATACTGTTAAATTAATAAATAAAACTACTGAAAACATTGAAGACGTAGCTATTAAATTAATTTCACACAAAGGTTTAATTAATTTGGTTGGTGGTAATATGGATGTTAGAAAACAAGACTTAAAAGAAGGTACACTATTTATTGAAATTAATAAAAAAGACTTAAATTCGTCTAAAGAAAAATTGAGAATAGGAATTTACTCAAAAGGAAAATTAATTGAAACTACTACAACTAACTTTTCAGGACCCTTAAAAATAAATTAAATGAAATTAAAAATAAGTTGGCCAACAGCAATTGTACTATCAATAGTGGCCTTTATGGTATTTATTTTATCATTTGTATATAAGGTCACTTTTTTGCCAGAATATGATCATCATTTGGTATCTGAAGAATATTATAGAGATGAATTAAATTATCAGAAAGAGATTGATGAAGAAAATAAAGGAATAGCTTTAGCGGAAAATATTTTAATAAATAAAGTTAGTGAAGGTTTATTAATATCATTTCCAAAAGAATTTAGCCCAGAAGAAATTACAGGCACAATCTCATTTAAAAGATTAGCAAATAGTAAAATAGATTTTAACATTCCAATACAATTGAAAACCAATGATTTTTTAATCAAGAATGAAAATTTAATTACAGGAAGATGGGATTTAAAAATTGAGTGGATTGTAAAAGAAAATACATATTTATTTAAAGAAAAATTAATGTATTAGTATGCTTTGGACAGCACTTATTTTTGGTTTAGCGGGTGGTTTCCATTGTATAGGAATGTGCGGGCCAATTGCATTTATTATTCCCATTGATAGATCATCAAATTCTTCAATATTTTTTCAAACATTATTATATCATTTTGGTAGGATTTTAAGTTATACTTTAATAGGTTTTATTTTTGGTTCTATTGGAAAAGGGCTTTATTTAGCTGGATTTCAACAACGATTATCAATTTTAATGGGTATTCTTATGATTGTTGTAATAGTAATCCCAACATCTATTTTTTATAAGTATAATTTTTCAAAACCATTATATAAACTTATAAATATTATAAAGCATAAATTAGGACTTTACTTAAAACAAAAAACGAATAAAGCAATTTTTTTAGTAGGATTTTTCAATGGTTTTTTACCTTGTGGATTGGTTTATATTGCGTTAATAGGAGCAATATCTACCGGAAATTCTTTGGAAGGTGCTTTATATATGACATTTTTTGGTTTAGGTACAATTCCTTTAATGACTTCCGCCATTTTATTAGGAAATTTTGTAAGTATTGGTATTCGGAAAAAAATTCAAAAAGTTATTCCTGTTTTTGTAATTATTATAGGAATATTATTTATTTTGCGTGGTATGGGATTGGGAATTCCTTATATTTCGCCTTCAGATGCGAAATTACAGATTTCAAGCAATCCTGCTAATTGTATAACTATTGAAAAGGGAAAATAACTATGGAAGAAAATCCAAAATTAACGATAGAAGACTTTGAAGGAGCTACTTCAAATAAAGAACTCTTAGAAATTATAAAAGAAAAAAATATTAATATTGATAAGGTTAAAAATAAAATATTTTATGAGAGTGAATTAAAGAAATTACAAATTGAACTTGTAAAACTTCAAAAATGGGTAGCAAAAAATAAAAAACGAGTGTCAATTGTTTTTGAAGGTAGAGATGCAGCAGGAAAAGGTGGGAATATTAGAAGATTTACAGAGCATTTAAATCCACGTTCTACGCGTTTGGTAGCACTTACAAAACCTACTGAAATGGAGCGGGGACAGTGGTATTTTAGAAGATATATTAAAGAACTACCAAACCCAGGAGAGATTGTTTTTTTTGATCGTAGTTGGTATAATAGGGCTGTTGTTGAGCCTGTTATGGGATTTTGTAATGAAGCTCAATATGAAAATTTTATGGTTCAGGTTCCAGAATTTGAGCATATGCTATATGAAGACAATATGGTATTAATAAAATTTTGGTTTTCAATTTCAAAAAATGAACAATTAGCTCGTTTTAATTCTCGTTTAGAAACACCATTAAAACGATGGAAATTTAGTCCAGTTGATAGAATGGGGCAAGAATTTTGGGATAAGTACACACATTATAAAGAGCAAATGTTTAGTAAAACACACACTAGCTATAGTCCGTGGATTACTGTAAAAGCGAATGATAAGAAAGTAGCTAGATTAGAAAGTATAAGATATGTATTATCTCAATTTGATTATGATGGAAAAGACGAAGCTTTAACAACCGTATTACCAGACCCTAATATTATTATGAGATATTATCGTTCTGCAAAACAAATAGATTAATTATGGAAGAGAAATTTAAGTTAACGCAAGAAGATGTTAATATTCTTAATTCTAATAAAGGATTAACAGCTTTATTATCTAAAGAACCCTATAATTTAGAAAAGGCTGTTAGGTATGTAAACTATGAGAAAAAAATAAAAAAACTACAAGTAGAACTTATTAGGTTACAACATTGGGCAATAGATGAAAATGAACGTATTATAATAATTTTTGAAGGTAGAGATGCTGCTGGAAAAGGAGGAGCTATTAGGAGGGCTACTGAAAGGATGAATCCTCGTCAATTAAGAATAGTTGCATTACCAAAACCGTCAGTTGAAGAACGTACACAATGGTATTTTCAGCGTTATGTAAATCAATTTCCAAAAGCAGGAGAAATTTTATTTTTTGATAGAAGCTGGTATAATAGAGCTGTTGTAGAGCCTGTTAATGGTTTTTGTACACAAGAAGAATATGATATTTTTATGAGTCAGGTAAATGATTTTGAAAGAATGATTACCGAATCAGGTATTCGTTTGGTAAAAATATATATGTCAATTTCTAAAAACGAACAGAGAAAACGATTTGATGAAATTAAAAGTGATCCATTAAAACAATGGAAAATGACAGATGTAGATGAAAGAGCTCAAGAATTATGGGATGTTTATACCGAATATAAATCAAAAATGTTTGATAAAGCAAAGGAAGGAAATAACACTTTTAAAATAATTAGAGCAAATAAAAAAACATTTGCTAGGGTAGGAGCTTTAGAGTATATTCTTAAGAAAATACCTTATAATAAGAACAGAGAGGTTTAAAAAAACATTCTAATTGTTACTTTTTAGTATTTAAAATTTCGGATGCTTTTTTTCTT
>TARA_R110001583_G_scaffold114775_2_pt1 | contig 11534 bp, 6 predicted proteins | sample TARA_R110001583 | Tara Oceans TARA_R110001583 (sample SAMEA4398432) | marine metagenome | biome: Polar Biome; feature: [MES] marine water layer (ENVO:01000295) within the mesopelagic zone...; material: water (ENVO:00002006), including particulate matter (ENVO:01000060) such as...... | reverse complement strand
CCAAAAGTAAAACCCTTTTTACGAGCAGACGGAATTGCTGCAATTGAAGATCAAGGATTATTTACTACCAATGAAGGAGAATACGAAACGACTTTAATTGATGAAAAAGATTGCGCATATGTTATTTTTGATAAAAACAATACTGCAAAATGTGGAATTGAAGAAGCTTACAACCAAGGAGTAATTAAGTGGAAAAAACCTATTTCTTGTCATTTATATCCTGTTAGAATTATGGAATATAGCGAGTTTTCTGCAGTAAATTATCATAAATGGCCAATTTGCGATGATGCTTGTTCTTTAGGGAAAGAACTACAAGTTCCTGTATATAAGTTTGTTAAAGATGCCTTAATTAGAAAATTTGGCAAAGATTGGTATGCCGAACTAGAGAAAGTTGCTCAAAGTCATAACAAGATAGCTTAATCTTAAATTAAGTAAAATATTTTATTAAAAGAGTGCAATTTAATTGCACTCTTTTTTTTGGGGTAGAGTTTTATTTAAAGTCAATGAAACCAACTAGCGAGCAGTAAATGACATTTGTATTTCACTGATAATCAGTAATTAGGATTAATTAATCGTTTATTGTAAAATCAATAAAATGTTAAAAACTTGACTGTAAATGTGAATAAGTCACCCTTTTTTATATTTAAATTTTTCCAATCTTTGTTTTTCTCATTCGAGACAACCTACAACTAACTAAAACTAAAAAATTCAGCGCTATAATGTCATTTATTGAACCAATTTTACAAGAAAATAAAAACCGATTTGTAATTTTCCCTATTCAGCACCAAGATATTTGGGAATGGTATAAAAAACAAGAAGCTAGTATTTGGACTGCTGAAGAAATAGATTTGCATCAAGATGTAATAGATTGGGAAACTAAATTAAATGATGACGAACGTTATTTTATAAAGCACATTTTAGCATTTTTCGCAGCTTCCGATGGTATTGTAAATGAAAATTTAGCAGAAAATTTTGTAAGTGAAGTTCAATATTCTGAAGCAAAGTTTTTTTATGGATTTCAAATAATGATGGAAAATATTCACTCTGAAGTATATTCATTATTAATTGATACGTACGTGAAAAATGAAGCAGAGAAAAATGAATTATTCAAGGCTATAGATGTTTTTCCAGCGATTAAATTAAAAGCAGATTGGGCATTAAAATGGATTGATAGTCCAAGTTTTGCGGAACGTTTAATTGCATTTGCTGCTGTTGAAGGAATTTTCTTTTCAGGAAGTTTTTGCTCAATATATTGGTTAAAAAAACGAGGTTTATTACCAGGATTAACTTTTTCTAATGAATTAATATCTCGCGATGAAGGTTTGCATTGTGATTTTGCAGTGCATTTACACAATAACCACATTGTAAAAAAAGTACCAAAAGAGAGAATTACCGAAATTATTGTTGACGCATTAAACATTGAACGTAAATTCATTACAGAATCTTTACCCGTTAGTTTAATTGGTATGAATGCTAAATTAATGACACAATATTTGGAGTTTGTTACCGACCGATTATTGACAGAATTCGGTTGTGAAAAGGTTTACAGTTCATCAAACCCTTTTGATTTTATGGAAATGATTTCATTAGAAGGGAAAACTAATTTTTTTGAAAAACGAGTTTCAGAATATCAAAAAGCCGGTGTAAAAAATGGAACAGGAACTGGAAGTATTAGTTTTGATGCTGATTTTTAGGTAGTTACAAATTGCGATTGCCCAAACTCATATTTGAAACCTCATAATATTAAAAAAATAGAAGTTAAATGTTTGAAGTTAAAATGGCACTTCAAAAATAACTTCACACAATTTTAATTAACTAGTTGTCATTCCTGCGCAGGCAGGAATCCAAAACCAACAAAATATAGATTCCTGCCTACGCAGGAATGACAGTATTAAGTTTATAAAAAAATTAATAAGAATTTGAAATACGGATTAATTCGTAATTCAAAATTCGTAAATTCAAAATAAAAAATATGTTTGTACTAAAAAGAGACGGAAGAAAAGAACCTGTGATGTTCGATAAAATCACAGCCAGAGTGAGAAAAATGTGTTATGGTTTAAACAAACTTGTTGATCCTGTAAAAGTCGCAATGCGTGTTATTGAAGGGTTGTATGATGGAGTTACCACATCTGAACTTGATAATTTAGCAGCTGAAACTGCGGCAACAATGACAGTTCAACACCCAGATTACGCACGTTTAGCTGCTCGTATTGCCGTTTCTAACTTACATAAAAATACCAAAAAAACTTTTTCTGAAGTAATGACAGATTTGTACGAATATGTAAATCCGCGTACAGGAAAAAAAGCGCCATTATTATCTGATGAAGTTTATAAAGTTATTATTGATAATTCAGCAAAATTAGATTCTACTATAATTTATAACCGCGATTTTGGTTACGATTATTTTGGTTTTAAAACCTTAGAACGTTCTTATTTATTAAAATTAAATGGAGAAATAGCAGAGCGTCCACAACATATGTTAATGCGTGTTTCAATTGGAATTCATTTAAATGATATTGATGAAGCAATTGAAACTTATGAATTAATGTCTAAAAGAATTTTTACACACGCAACACCAACATTATTTAATTCTGGAACGCCAAAACCACAAATGTCATCTTGCTTCTTATTACAAATACAAGATGATAGCATAGATGGTATTTACGATACTTTAAAACAAACAGCTAAAATATCACAATCTGCAGGCGGAATTGGCTTATCTATTCACAACGTTAGAGCAACAGGCTCCTATATTAGAGGTACAAATGGAACTTCTAATGGAATTGTTCCAATGTTAAAAGTTTATAACGATACGGCTCGTTATGTAGATCAGGGTGGTGGAAAACGTAAAGGCTCTTTCGCAATTTATATGGAACCTTGGCACGCTGATGTTTTTGAGTTTTTAGATTTACGTAAAAATACTGGAGCGGAAGAAATGCGAGCGCGTGATTTATTTTACGCAATGTGGATTCCAGATTTGTTTATGAAACGTGTTGAAGAAAATGGAGAATGGACTTTAATGTGCCCTAACGAATGTCCGCATTTATTTGATACATATGGAGATGAGTTTGAAAAATTATATTCAGGATATGAAAAAGTAGGAAAAGGACGAAAAACCATTAAGGCTCGTGAACTTTGGGAAAAAATATTAGAAGCTCAAATTGAAACGGGAAATCCTTATATGTTATATAAAGATGCCGCGAATAGAAAATCAAATCAAAAAAATTTAGGAACCATTCGTTCTTCAAACTTATGTACCGAAATTATGGAATATACAGCTGTAGATGAGGTTGCAGTTTGTAACTTGGCCTCTATTGCAATTCCTATGTTTATTGAAGAAGATGAAAAAGGAAATAAAATTTTCAACCACCAAAGGCTGTTTGATGTTACAAAAAAGATCACTAAAAATTTAGATACCGTAATTGACCGAAACTATTACCCTGTAAAAGAAGCCGAAAATTCTAACTTTAGACATAGACCAATTGGTTTAGGAATTCAAGGTTTGGCAGATGCTTTTATACTATTGCGTATGCCTTTTACAAGTGATGAAGCTAAAAAATTAAATGAAGAAATTTTTGAAACTATTTATTTTGCGGCAGTAACTTCATCAATGGAAATGGCTAAAGCAAAAGAACCGTATTCAACGTATAAAGGTTCTCCAATGTCTCAAGGTGAATTCCAATTTAATATGTGGGGAGTTTCTGAAGATGATTTAAGTGGGCGTTGGGATTGGAAAGCACTTAGAAAAGAAGTGATGGAAAATGGTGTTAGAAACTCATTATTAGTTGCGCCAATGCCAACAGCATCAACTTCACAAATATTAGGTAATAACGAAGCCTTTGAGCCATATACTTCAAATATTTATACGCGTAGAGTTTTAAGTGGTGAATATATTATAGTTAATAAACACTTATTAGAAGATTTAGTTGAGTTGGGTTTATGGAATAATGAAATGAAGGAGGATATTATGCGTGCTAATGGCTCTATTCAACATATTGATGTAATTCCACAAGACTTAAAAGATTTATACAAAACAGTTTGGGAAATGAGTATGAAAGATATTATAGATATGTCTCGCCAAAGAGGCTATTTTGTTGATCAATCTCAAAGTTTGAATTTGTTTATGCAAGATGCAAATTATTCTAAATTAACTTCTATGCATTTTTATGCTTGGAAATCGGGTTTAAAAACAGGAATGTATTATTTAAGAACAAAAAGTGCTGTAAATGCAACTCAATTTACAGTTTCAAAAGAAAAGAAAGTAGAAGATGCTCCATTAACTTCAGAAGAATTAAAAGAAATGTTAATTGCATCACAAAATAATCCTGACGATTGTGATATGTGTGGTTCATAGCTTTAAGAAGATAAATTTATGAATGTTAATATCTTGTTTATAAGTTAGAAGTTTTATAAAAATATGAGACTGAGTTTTTCTTAATTTTATAGAATTAATGTTCGTTAATAATATCTATATTAGGATACAATTAATAAAAAGTCAACCCAATAGCAAGAGTCTCAATTTTTTTAAGTTGAGGCTCTTTTTTGTGTATGGATGATATTGGTTTAAAGGAATTCTTCAGAAGAAATAGCTATTGAATTGCTAGCCAGATACGAATAAAAAACCTCATCTTAAAATTGTTAAGATGAGGTTTTTATTACAGTATCATTTTTAGTACGATGCTACTTTTTGGTAGCATACAACTCTAATAAATCCATTGTAGCTTTTATTAAGTCTTCAGTTTCTAACAAAATACTAAAGTAAAGTGTCGTATTTTTAGGACTTGATTCAGTAGTTCTGGTACGTTCTACTTGTTTTTGAGCATAGGATGAAACATCATGCAATAACCCTTGTTTTTCTTCAATTATAAATGCAATTTGATCAAACGAACGAGAATCGAAAATGGTTCTTATTTTTCCAAATAGTAGTTTTAATTTTTCATCTATTTCTTTTAATTCTTTCGCCTGATTTACTTTTAAACCTTTATGATTATTGTTAATGTGCTTATGGCTTACTTTAGAAATAAATGATACAGATTGTGCAATGTCTTGTAAATCTCCAATAACATCTATGTAAAATTTACTTGCACTAACAGATGAATCATCTAAGTTTTTAATAAAATAGAAAATATTATTTTGTAAATCTTCAATTTCATCTTCTAACTTAACAACTGTATTTTTAGCTTTTTTAAGCATCGATAAATCTTGTTTGATTAAACCGTTAATTGTGTTTTCGTTAATTTTACTAACTCTTTTTAATACTTTAGAAATATTATCAGCACTTTCTTCTATAACACCTTTTACCGATTTACTTTCTGATTTGTTTAAGCTATCCTCAGCTTTAGTTTCTTTTGTTCTTTTAATATGGCTTATAGAGTTTCTAACTAATAATAAAATTGCCATTAAAAGTAAAATAGCAATCATTGTAGCTCCTCCTAAAAAGATTAAATACGCAATAATACCAGCAGCAATAAAAGCACTGAATGCAGTGAAAAACCAACCGCCAATTACATTTAAAACACCTGCAACTCTATAAACAGCACTTTCACTTCCCCAAGCTCTATCGGCTAAAGAAGTACCCATAGCAACCATAAATGTTACGTATGTTGTTGATAATGGTAATTTATACGATGTAGCAATAGAAATTAAAACACCTGCAACCATTAAATTTACAGCTGCACGTACCATGTCAAAAGCTGGTAATTCATGTCTTTTTCCATGAGTCAATTCAATTACCGGTTTTTCAAATTGTTTTTCAATTTTGTTTACGACCGTATTGGGTGTTATAAAAGTTAAATATTTTGATAACAATATTGCGGTTCTTACAAATCCTCTTGATAAAAAATTTGGATTAAAACGTTCTTTACCATCTCCTTCTCTAGATAAATTGATTTCTGTTTCAGCAACATATCTTGCTTTTTTAGAAAACCAAAGAGTTAAAACCATAACCATTCCGGCAATAAATAGTAATATTGTAGGTGTAGGAACTTTTTTAGCCAGGAAATCCATAGGAAACTCTGTTGCAGCTAAACCATGAATATTTATTAATGGATCTGTAAACGCTTGAAAAGATTGCCAACCTGCAATTGGAACACCAATAAAGTTTACCAAATCATTTCCTGCAAATGCTAAAGCTAAAGCAAATGTACCTACAACAATTATAACTTTGTAAATGTTAAATTTAAAAAAGTTGATTAAAACATATGATAATATTGACCATATAAAAAAGCTTACTGCTATAATAGCAAAAACATATTTTTCTAAAAACACATTGATTGTTAAACCATTTAAAAAGTCAAGACTTTGTTTAGCAATATCTGCACCTTTAATACCTTTCATTAAAATAAAATAAACCATAGCGGTTAATGCTATACCGCCAAATAAAGCTCCTACCCATTTAGCCTTTCTTTCAAAATTAAAGGATAATAATAAACGGGAGAGATATTGTACTAATGCACCAACAGAAAAGGCAACCACAACTGAGAGTAAAATTCCGAAAATAATTTGAGTGGCCTTAGTAGTGTTTATATAATTTGTTACATCAGCAAAATTTCCACCTTCAGCACCTATTTTAATTAATGCTACAGCAACAGCTGCACCTAATAATTCAAATACAATTGAAACTGTTGTTGAAGTTGGCATTCCAAGCGTATTGAAAAAATCTAGCAATAAAATATCGGTGATCATTACTGCCATAAAAATAATCATGATATCACTAAACATAAACATGCTTGGATTAAAAATTCCCTTACGGGCAACCTCCATCATTCCGCTTGAAAAAATTGCGCCACAAGCAATACCAATACTTGCAACAATCATAATAGTTTTAAATGAAACTGCTTTTGAGCCAATTGCTGAATTTAAAAAATTCACAGCATCATTACTAACGCCAACAACTAAATCTGCAACAGCTAAAATTGCTAGTGCAACAATCATTAATAAGTAAATATTATCCATTTTTTTGGTTTTTTAAAAAAGTAAATGTAATAAGTTAATTGATTTTATACTAGATAAAAAACCTATATAATTTGAGTTTATATAGAAGAAGCTAAAAAAAGATATTGCAAAAATAACTTTAATGTTTTTCAATTTAGTATTCGTTTTTGTCTCCGCAAAGAACTAAAACATTTATGATTCTAATGTTAACGTTATGTTATCATTTAACCAAATTGTACTCATGAAAAAAAGGCCATCTGTGTTAGATTGCCTAAAAATTGCTTAATGTTAAGTGCAAATATCAATTATTCAACAGTATTTTATGTGATCTAAACATTATGTTAATATTAAGGATGTTGCTTAATTACAATATTTTAGAAACTTTTTTATTTTAATTAATAACTGTAATTTTATAACATAAACAAGGGTTTTATGATTAGAAAATTTATTTTTTTAGCGTTTTTGGTTCTTCTCGCGGTAATCTTATTTATCAATCCAAATTTTAAAACAATTGCAGCAGGTGTTGCTATTTTACTTTTTGGAATGATATTATTAGAAGAAGGATTTAAAGTTTTTACCAAAGGACCACTTCAAAAGATATTAAAAAATGCCACGAACAAACTTCACAAAAGTATAACAGTAGGAGCATTGGTTACTGCTTTAATTCAATCTAGCTCACTAGTATCGGTAATTACAATTTCATTTATAAGTGCGGGTTTAATAAGTCTTGTTGGTGGTTTGGGTTTAATTTTGGGCGCTAATATTGGTACTACTGCAACAGCTTGGCTTGTGGCAGGTTTTGGTCTAAAAATAAAAATATCAACTTTGGCAATGCCCATGTTAGTTTTTGGTGTTGTTTTTTCATTTCAATCAAAAAACGCATATAAAGGAATTGGGAATGTTTTAGCGGGATTAGGTTTTTTCTTTTTAGGAATTCACTTTATGAAAGAAGGGTTTGATGTTTTTAAAGAATATATTAATTTAACGGATTATGCTGTTTCTGGATTTTTAGGGGTTTTAATTTATACAGGAATTGGAATAGTTATAACTACAATATTACAATCCAGTAGTGCTACTTTAGCATTAATTTTAACAGCATTGGCTGCAGGTCAAATTGAATATGAAAATGCACTGGCTCTAGCTATTGGTGCAAATGTAGGCACAACAATTACTGCAGTTTTAGGAGCTTTAAAATCTAATATTGCAGGGAAGCGATTGGCAGGAGCGCATCTTATATTTAATGTAGTAACAGCAGTGGTTGCTCTAATATTTATTTTTCCACTTGCTAATTTGGTCAATTTTCTAACTGAATTAATGCGAATATCATCAACGGATTACACTTTAAAATTGGCTTTGTTTCATACTATATTTAATGTTTTAGGAGTATTATTAATGATTCCTTTTATAAAGAAACTGGAACAATTTCTATTACGATTCTTTAAAGATAAAGTGGGGCAAGATATACACGAGCCTAAATATCTAAACGAAGCAATATTAAAGTTCCCTGGTACAGCTATTTCTTCATTAATAAATGAATCTAAATATTTATATAAAAATGCAGTTTTTGAAATTGTAGCCCACGGTTTAAATATTCATAGAGATGATATAATTTCTGGAGAGAAAATAAAGAAAATAATAAAAAAGTCTACAAGAGATATGCATGTAGATGTGGATGAACTGTATTATAGTAAAGTTAAAACTATTTATGGTGAAATAATTAAGTATGCAACAACTGCTCAGAATAATTTAAAATTAACAAAAGATCAAAATATAGTTGTTACAGAAATTAAAATAGCAAACCGTAAAATGGTTGAAATTATTAAAGATGTTAAAGAGTTGAATAAAAATTTAACGCTCTCATTTAATCTTGATAATAAGGATTTGTTAAATGAATATAATAGCTTTAGAAAAAAAGTAACCAAAGTATTACGTATTATTTATTTGTTTAGAACTGAGGTGAAAACTGAAAAATATGCTGAAAAATTAACTCAGTTAAAAAAGGAAGCAAAAGAAAATATTAGGCTGAGTAATAAATCAATTGATAGATTGATACGTAAGGAATTAATTTCGGTAGAAATGGCATCATCATTATTTAACGACTACAGTAATGTGAATGATATGATTAAAAAATTAATTGAAGTAGCAGAATTATTGTATGGGTATAAAGATTCATTATTTGAAAATGGAAATTCCCAAAAATAGAAGAGGCTGCCTGAAAAGTGAAATTTTCGTCAGCCTCTTAATTATTTTTTTCTTTGATGTTTTATAACTTCAGCATCTATATAAAAAATAATTTCTTCAGCAATATTTTTAATTAAATCACCAACGCGCTCAAACTTTTTTATGACAGCAAATAATACTAATGTTTGACTAATTAAGGAGTTATCTTTTTTTATTTCCTCTTCAATAATTGAAAAAGATTTTGCGTTAATTTTATCTAAAATTTTATCTTTTTTAAATACTTTTCTTGCGGATTTCACATCATTTTCTTCATAAGCAACTACAATATTTTCAAACATTGACTCAATTGTATCATACATTTTGTCAAAATTTAATACTTCAAATAAATGAGGTGTTATTTGTTTATCTTCATCCACAACATATCTTGATATTCCGTAAGCGTGATCTGCAATACGTTCTAAATCAAAATTAATTTTTAGTGTAGCCATTATAAAACGCAAGTCTGAAGCTACAGGATTGTATAATGCTAAAAATTTTTCACAGTCATTTTCAATCTTTAAATCAAGTGCATTTACACGAGTTTCAGTAATTATTACTTCTTCTGCTAAATCATCATCATGATTTCTAAAAGCTTCTTTAGATTTTTCTAATTGAGAAATACATAAAGAAAGCATTTTAAGTCCAGATTCATTTAATAAAGCTCTTTGTTGTTCTGCATTTATTACCATAATTTTATATTTTATCCAAATCTACCAGTAATGTAGTTTTCGGTTTGTTTTTTTGCTGGATTTGTAAAAATAGTTTTTGTTTTATCATATTCAATAAGTTCGCCTAAATAGAAAAATGCGGTATAATCGCTAATTCTACTCGCTTGTTGCATGTTATGCGTAACAATAATAATTGTGTATTTTTCTTTCAATTCAAAGATTAAATCTTCAATTTTTGCTGTTGAAATTGGATCTAAAGCTGATGTTGGTTCATCCATTAAAATTATGGCTGGCTCTACAGCCAATGTTCTTGCAATACATAATCGCTGTTGTTGACCACCAGATAAAGCCAAAGCAGATTTTTTTAAATCGTCTTTCACTTCTTCCCAAAGATCAGCTTGCCTTAAGGCTTTTTCAACACGATCATTAATGAATTTTTTATCTTTTATTCCTTGAATTTTAAGTCCGTATGCAACATTTTCAAAAATTGATTTTGGAAATGGATTTGGTTTTTGAAAAACCATGCCTACTTCCTTCCTTAATTCTTCAACATGAAGTTTTTTACCATAAATATTACTGCCTTCTAATTTAATTTTCCCTTCCATTTTAAACCCTTCAATATAATCATTCATTCTATTGAATAAACGCAAGAATGTTGATTTTCCACATCCAGAAGGGCCGATAAAAGCAGTTACGGTATTTGGTTTTATTTTCATTGAAATGCCTTTTATAGCCATAAAATCTTCATACCAAACTTTTATGTTTTTTGCTTCAATTCTTGCTGCATTTTTTGAAGAATTATCATCTTCAATTAAAGCTGAATCTAGTTTTTTATCTTTTATTTTTTCCATTATTGCTGTAATTTCTTTTGCCATTTATTTCTAAAGTAAACAGCAATTCCATTCATTACAAATGTAATTATTAATAATACAATTATTGCTGCCGATGCAGCAACTGCAAACCCTTGTTGAGGCCTTGTAGTCCAGTTAAAAATTTGCATTGGAAGCACAGAAAACGTATCAAAAATTGAATGAGGAACAAAAGGAACATATGCCATTGCACCTACTACAATTAGTGGTGCTGTTTCACCAATAGCTCTTGATAAAGAAAGAATGATTCCTGTTAATATTCCTCCAAATGATGAAGGTAATACCACATTTTTTATTGTTTGCCATTTTGAAGCACCTAATGCAAATGAAGCTTCTTTTAATGAATGAGGCACCGCTTTTATAGCTTCTCTTGTTGCCACAATAATAATTGGCAATATTAATAATGATAAAGTTAAACTTCCTGATAAAATACTCCCCCCAAATCCAAAAAATCTAACAAAAATTCCTAACCCTAAAAGGCCATAAATTATGGATGGAACTCCTGCTAAATTTGAAATATTAATTTCTAGTATAGAAGCAAATTTAGATTTTTCAGCATATTCCTCTAGATAAATTCCAGCTCCAACTCCAACAGGAATTGCAAATAGTATTGTCAATAACATTAAATCTAAAGTTCCAATAATAGCTGTATAAATTCCAGCTTGTTCTGGTTTTCTTGAAGGTAAACTCGTTAAAAAATCCCAATTAATTCGTGTAGCTCCAACTTTAACAATATTATAAATTAAAACGCCTAAAATTAAAATTCCAAGTAATGTAAATAACATACCTAATATCTTAAAAAACTCGTCTTTAAGTTTATTTTTCTTCAAGTTATTCATATTTC
>TARA_R110001583_G_scaffold69129_4_pt1 | contig 11536 bp, 13 predicted proteins | sample TARA_R110001583 | Tara Oceans TARA_R110001583 (sample SAMEA4398432) | marine metagenome | biome: Polar Biome; feature: [MES] marine water layer (ENVO:01000295) within the mesopelagic zone...; material: water (ENVO:00002006), including particulate matter (ENVO:01000060) such as...... | reverse complement strand
TATTGAAAGCACGCATTGATGCTATTCAAAATTACATTGATACAAAACGAAGTTAGGTTTCAATGAATCAACCCTTAAGCATCATCCCTCTTGGCAATTTAGCATTAGCATTTATTCCCGTAGCGGTGGTGATTTTTATTCTTTATAAGTGGTCGCTCGACAGTAAGCATGCCATCTATGCATTGTCGCGCATGTTAGTACAGCTATTGTTAGTTGGCTATTTTTTAACTTATCTGTTTAACAATGACAATATGCTGGTTGTTTTGTGTGTGTTAATGATAATGTTATTTTTTTCGAGTTGGATAGCACTGAGTAATATTCAGGCTTCGCGCATAAAATTATTAAAATCTGCACTTATTTCAATTTTTCTTTCGGGAATTTTTACTTTATTGATTGTTACACAAGGCGTTTTACAGCTACAGACTTGGTATCATGCTCAAACTATTATTCCCCTTGCAGGGATGATTTTTGCTAACTGCATGAATAGTGTGAGCTTAAGCGGTGAGCGATTTTATGCTGAAATTGATCGCGGAGAAAGTTATTTGAAGGCACGCAAAGTTGCCTTTCAAGCCTCTATCATCCCTAATGTGAACGCATTATTTGCTGTTGGTCTTGTGTCATTACCAGGCATGATGACGGGGCAAATATTATCGGGCATCTCGCCTTTTATTGCAGCCAGATACCAAATAATGGTGATGTGTATGGTGTTTGCGAGTGCAGGTATCGCAGCTGCTTTATTCTTAGTGCTGATTAAACCAATACATAAAAAAGCACAGCCGCCAAAATTAAGCGATAAATAACAAAAGGTAACATACCCACTTTATTCAGTAAGATGAGAAAAACATGAATACATAAAATCGCACTGACAAAAGAAACGCCTGCTCCTAAAAATAACCCAATCCAATCAACTTGCTCATCCGATAACATAAATTTCAGTAAATCATATCCAGATGCCATTGATATAATAGGAATTGACATTAAAAATGAAAAACGAGCCGCTGCATTACGTGTCAAACCAAGCATTAACCCTGCAGTAATGGTAATACCCGAACGAGAAGTGCCTGGTATTAGCGCTAAAACTTGCGCAAAACCAATGATCAAGGCGCCTTTAAAGCCGGTTTGATATTCTGTTTTAATTTGTTTTGCTTGCGAATCAGCCCACCACAATAATAAACCAAAGACTAAAGTGGTGATGGCAATGACATAACCGCTACGCAGGTAAGTTTCAACGAGGTCTTTACCTAGGAAACCAATAGCCGCTGCTGGAATCGTTGACCATATGATCCACCAAGCTAGTTTACTATCTTGGGTTTGCTGTTTGCTTTTTATTGACCCGACCCATGCCTGTGACATATTAAACACTTCACGACGGAAGTAGATTAATACGGCTAATAAGGTACCTATGTTGAGGACTAAATCAAAGGCTAAGCCTTGGTCCTGCCAGCCTAATAATACTGAAGGTAAAATGAGATGTGCAGAGCTGGATATAGGTAGAAACTCTGTTAACCCTTGGATTAATGCAAGTACGACAATTTCAAGTGTAGACATAATAACTCTCTAGTTAATCATGGCATCAATCTGCCACAGTTTTTGTTTTGTTTTAGGAAATTTATCCCATAGTCTTTGATAAGTTTCATTCAAAATTGGGTGCTTAAGGTTTGGTGCGAGTTCAGATAAGGGCAGTAAGACAAATGCGTTGGATAATATTTCTGCTCGTGGCAGATCAATCGCGGAGTCGATGTGTTGATCATGTAATAAAAGATCTAAATCCAAAGTGCGAGGTGCAAATTTAACGGCTTTCTCTGGTCGGCCTTGTTGAACTTCAATACTTTTCAGTTTTTTAATGACTGCTTGTGGGTCTAAAGTACTATTAAAGGAAACAACCAAATTGTAAAAATGACAACCTGTAAATCCAACGGCTTCACTTTCATAGAGTGGAGATAATGATACTTCTCCAAAACTCACTTGCAACGCTTTAATGCCTAAGCGGATATTATTTTCTCGATCAATACTTGAACCTATCCCAACAAACACCTTTGCCACTAGCGTGTACCACGTTCAATTTGCACACCTAAACTTGTCGCTTTCGGTAAAGCGCCCGGTTTATGTAAGGTCAATTTTATCCATGGCACAGAAAACTCTTTCATAATCAATGCTGCAACTCGTTCTGCCATGGTTTCAATGAGTTCAAATTTATTTTTTTGTGCAAATTGATTAACCACTTCCGACACACTAAAGTAGTTAAGCGCGAGGTTAATATCATCATTAAGTGCTGCTGGGCGATTATCAAAGGCCATCTCTAAATCAAAATAGAGTTTCTGTTGTAATGTCTTTTCCCACTCGTAAACACCAATGGTAGTGATCACTTCTAACTGCTTAATAAAAACAATATCCATCTATAAACCCTATCGCTTCGTTATAATAGCGCGTATTATCAAAGCGGATTATTTTACCTGATTAAGAGGAAATAAGTACAAATGATTTACCTGACTACGCTTTTATTTATAATATTCGCTTACCTTTTAGGTGGACTAAATGGGGCTATTTTACTTTGTAAATTAAAAGGTTGGCCAGATCCGCGTTCGAGAGGATCTAAAAATCCAGGTACCACGAATATATTACGTTTGCATCATGCACAAGCCGCTAGTGCAGTACTTATCTTTGATCTCTTGAAGGGAACTGTGCCTGTTTACCTTGCTTATTTCCTTGGTTATGCCCCGATTGAGATTGGACTCATTGGCATTGCAACCTGTCTTGGCCATATTTTTCCGATTTATTTTAAATTTCAAGGCGGTAAAGCCGTTGCTACGGGATTAGGAACGTTATTACCACTGGGTATGGATATGACTGGATTATTAATTGTTACTTGGTTATTAACGATTGCTGCTAGTGGTTATGCTTCTCTTGCTGCTATTGTCACAGCTTTGGCTGCGCCTTTTTTTGTAGAACAAATCAAACCCGAATATACAACGGCAGTTATTATGTTATCTATTCTGATTATTTTACGTCATTTTAGTAATATTCAGCGTTTATTACAGGGTAAAGAAAAAAAAATAGTGAACTGGAAACAATAACCCTATAAAAATATTGGTAGTTATAGGTAGCATGGGTATACTTAACAAAAATTCAACATACAACAATGAAAACGGAGTTTACTGTGCAATTTATTAAACGTATCACACTATTAATTGGTTTAACCGCTAGCTTATTTAGCGCTACTGTTTTTGCGCAAACGATGGCTGAAAGCGATATTGCAGAACGTATTGCACCTGTTGGTGATGTTTATTTAGACGGCGAAATTCAAACTGCAAGCTCTGGAAGTCAGTCTGAAGAACCAGCTGGACCTCGTTCTGGTGAAAAAATTTACAATACTTTTTGTGTTGCTTGTCATGGTACAGGCGCAGCGGGTGCTCCGATTAAAGGAGATGCTACCGCTTGGGAGGAGCGTGTCGCTCAAGGCGAAGAAGTGTTAGTTCAACATGCTCTTAATGGTTTTAATGCCATGCCTCCGAAAGGAACATGTATGGATTGTAGTGATGATGAAATCACTGAAACAGTCAGGTTCTTAATCAAAGGTCTATACTAAAGTCCATTGGTTAAAAACGTGTTTGCTATGAGCCACCTTTTAGGTGGTTTTTTTATATGTAACGAAACGTACAGGTGCATGCACTGACTTAAGCTAAATGTTATAACATTCAATAAATTTATTTTAATCAAATACTAATCCATTTTAGGAGTTGTTATGAGTCACATTAAAAAAGTAGTAATGGCGCCACAAGGCCCAGAGTTTTCTGCATTAGTTCAAGGTTATTGGCGTTTAGGTGCATGGAATATGACTGCTCAAGCGCGTTTAACGTTTCTCAAACAACATGTGGAATTAGGCATTTCGACAGTAGATAACGCGGCTATTTATGGTGATAGCGAACAATTATTTGGTGAGGCTTTAGCTTTAGATCCTACTATGCGTGAGCAGATACAAATTGTTTCTAAATTTGGTATTAATGGTATTGCACCAGCAAGGGGTGAGAAGCGTGTTTCTCATTATGATAGCAGTCAATCGCTTATCATAAAGTCGACAGAAAATTCTTTAAAGCGTTTAGGGGTTGAGCAGTTAGATGCACTTTTAGTTCATCGTCCTGATTTTTTAATGGATGTGGATGTCATTGCTGATACGTTTGCTCAGCTAAAAGAAAGCGGTAAAGTGAAGCATTTTGGTGTTTCTAATTTTAGTGCATCACAATTTGAGCTTTTGCAATCACGTTTAGATGTGCCTTTAATAACCAACCAAATAGAAATTAACCCACTCAATTTTGATGTGTTAGAAGACGGAACCTCTGATCAATTACAACGCTTGAGAGTCCGTCCAATGGCATGGTCATGTCTAGCTGGCGGAGAGATTTTTTCTTCTGAAAGTGAACAAGCAAGACGCTTACGTGGCACATTGCTTGAACTTCAAGCGGAGCTAAATGCCAATTCAATAGAACAAGTGATTTTTGCTTGGGTCTTAAAACATCCTTCTAATCCTGTTGCATTAATTGGGTCTGGAAAAATAGAACGTGTTAAGGAGGCTATCGGGGCGCTCGATTTACAAATGAATACTGAGCAATGGTATCGTATTTGGACCGCTTCTAAAGGCCATGGCGTTGCTTAGGGCTCCTAGCTTTGCAGTTTGAAAAAGTATTCTGATAGATAAAAACGGTGCCAAGAATTACCCCTGATAAAGCTTCATCTTTGATTAGGTGAAGCTTTAAAAAAGTTTCAATTCCCACAGTAATTTACCTGCGAAAATCAAGATAACTGATCCCATAATACGTTCAAAAATATAACCATGACTAACAAATTTGGCGCGAATTTTCTTTTGAGAAAAGAAAATAGAGACTAATGAAAACCATAAAAAAGTGGTCAGTATTACCCATAAAGCGTAAATCACTTGCACTGTCATTGGCGTCGTTATATTGACTACAGTAGTGAAAATAGCCAAGAAGAATAAGGTCGCTTTGGGGTTTAATATATTTGTCATCACTCCTAACATAAATGCTTTTTGATGATGACGTGGATTGTGATCAACTTGAATATCTTGATTTAAAGCAATATTAGCTTTGCTGTTTAACAATTTAAAAGCCAATGATGATAAATAACAAATCCCCACTATTTGTGCGATTAAAAATCCGATCTCAGATTGGGTAATAATAAAACCCAAACCTAACAGGGTATAAGCCATGTGGACAGCAATGCCAGCACCAATACCAGCGCTGGTTATTAGTGCTGTTTTTCTATCAAAACTAATGCTTTGACGCACAATAACGGCAAAATCAGGACCAGGGCTCATCACTGCAAGGAAATGGATTAGCGTGAGCATTAAAAATTCATTGAGATAGGGCAATGACCAGCTTCCTTATTTACGTATAATTAGTACATCCGAAGGATGGCCCGAAGGGCGGAGTACAGGATGTACGTAGTTTTTAACCACTAAACTGCGCTTTTTCGCCTTGAACTAAGCATAAATGGCTTATCTCTGAGCATTTACAATTTATTTATTACAAAAACACCTAAAATTTTAAAGAGTGCTAAGTCATTACAGTATTTTTAATAACAATAACGCAAATCATCTTACTTTCAAAGGGTTATATAATGTATGAACTAAATGCTTTCCCTGTTCCTTTATTAGGTTTTGCTGCTTACAGTGGCACAGGTAAAACAACGTTATTAGAACAACTTATACCATTACTATGCAAACAAGGGCTGAATATCGCTTTGGTAAAACATAGTCATCATAATATTGAATTAGATAAGCCTGGTAAAGATAGTTACCGGTTACGTAAGGCCGGAGCTTGTCAATTATTGCTGGCAGGTACTGAACGTGCGGTTTTATTTCATGAGTATGGTCAAAAAGAAGATAGGAAATTAATTGAGCAGTTAGATCTTTTAAATACAGATGCACTGGATCTTGTTGTAGTCGAAGGTTACCGCGATGAGTCATTTAATAAAATAGAGTTACATCGCGTTGCGTTAAACAAACCTTTTTTATTTTCTAGTGATAGCTCTATCATTGCCTTAGCCTGTGATAAAAAACAAACCCATTGCCCATTACCTCAGCTTGATATTAATGACCCTGTAAAAGTAATGGAATTTGTAATGACTTATTTAAATGCCCATCAATCGGCTAAATAACTGCTATTTTTGCTTGCTTAACAATATGTTCAGGCATTTTAGAAGCCAGTTCATTTAACATTGTTTGTATTTTTTTATGGGTTTTTTTATTACTCACAACAGTGTGGAAAAGCGCGCTATAAGCATCTTGGTAGTCAATGGGGCTACCATAGCCTTCATTTAACATACGTACATAATTGATTTTGGCATTTAAAAAACCTTGTAATGCCGCTTCTCGATAATAAATAACCGCTCGTGCTTTATCTTGTTGAACTAACGTTCCTTTTTCGTAATAACGACCAAGCTGTTCAATGGCTGGTAATAAACCTTGTTTGGCGGATTGTTCAATGTAATGAAGGCCAAGTGGCGCATCACGATCGACACAAACACCCCAAGCGAGCATATCACCCCATAAATAGACGTATGAAGGTTCTTCAATTTTTAGGGCATGTGCCTTGATGTCTTCTACAAGCTGGCATTCATCTTTTTTGATGCGTTGCAGATGCTGATTTTTATTGATTAAAGCCGTCAGTTCATCTTGAGTATAAAGTTGGATCACTTCGTAATCACCGTAGTAGGTACTTTCGTTGCTATTAGCAAATAATGAAATGATGGAAAAGAATAAAATTGCCAGTATTCTCTGTTTCATAGTCGGGGCCTTTTTAATATCATCAATGTCTCTGTTAATTAAGTATCGGCCAAATTTGATAATTCTTGAAATTTATTTAAAAAAAAGCCCTCGCTAATGCGAAGGCTAAGTTTTTTAGTAAATTAGGCTTAAATAGCGACGGCCTGAGTAGTTATATTTAGATACCACTGCCTTGCTGTTCGGTTTCTTCTTCATGTAAGCCACATTCACGCTTAAGACCAAAGAACCGGGTATCCTCGTCACTCATGCCCACTTCAAGCGGACGTGATGTTTGTACATCGCCCACAGAGACATAACCTTGATCCCATAATGGATGATATTCAAGTCCATGCTCTTTTAGGTAATAAAAAACATCTTTATTAGTCCAATCGATAATAGGCAAAAATTTAAAGCAACCATTTTGGATACTTAATACAGGTAAATCACCACGCGTCGATGATTGGTCTCGACGTAAACCCGAGAACCATGTTTTGGCATTAAGATCTTTTAATGCACGCTTCATCGGCTCTACTTTATTGATTTGGTTATATTGTGTTAAGCCTTCAACACCTTGTTCCCAAAGCTTACCATAACGCGTTTCTTGCCAAGCTGTACTCATCTCCGCACTATAAATCTTTAGATTTAGGTTGAGCTGCTGCGTTAACTTATCAATAAACTGATAAGTTTCAGGAAACAGATAACCAGTATCAGTGAGGATAATAGGCGTATCTGCTTTTACCTGTGTCACTAAATGCAAACAAACTGCCGCTTGTATACCAAAACTCGATGATAAAACAAACTCGCTTTCAAGATTCTCGACAGCCCATTCAACACGTTGTTTAGCTGTTTTAGTCTCAAGTATTGCATTTACTTCAGCAAGCGCATCAGTACGTTGCGCTTTATCTAAGGTTAATAAATGCTCAAGATTGATTTTTTTAGTTGCTACGGGTTTAGTCATGGAAATCCAAAGCTGCAACGACGACTTCTGCAACGATACCTGCACGGATAACAAAATCACCGAAACACTCATCCTGTTCACGTTCTGTTGCCCAACGACCAATTAATTCATCAAGCACGTTCACAATGGTAACTTCATCGATGTTTTCTTGGTACATTTTTGGTAAACGTGTGCCGTTTGTATTACCACCCAAATAAAGGTTGTAACGACCAGGTGCTTTACCGATAAGACCAATTTCAGCGAGCATTGAACGGCCACAACCATTCGGACAGCCTGTAATTCGTAAGATGATTTTATCTTTAGCAATACCGTGTTTTGCTAATAGGCCTTCAACATCATCCGTTAAACCTGGTAAGTAACGTTCTGCTTCAGCCATCGCTAGCGGGCAGGTTGGCAGTGCCACACAGGCCATTGAGTATTTACGTTGATCGCTTGTACCATCATCAATCAAACCACATTCACGCGCCATTTTTTCAATAAGATCTTTTTGTGACTCTTCAATTTCAGCAATCACTAAGTTTTGGTTTGCGGTCATGCGGAAAGTACCCGTATGCACTTTCGCAATTTTATTTAAACCTGATTTTAAAGGTTTACCATCAAAGTCTAAGATACGACCATTTTCAATGAATACCGTTAGGTGCCATTTATTATCGATACCTTTAACCCAACCGATGCGATCTCCACGTTCTGTAAATTCGTAAGCACCTGGTGCTGCGAAAGTCACTCCTGAACGCTTTTCAACTTCTTTTTTGAAGGTTTCAACGCCATGCGTCTCAAGGGTGTATTTAGTACGAGCATGTGAACGACTGACACGACCACCTAAATCACGTTGCGTTGTCACAACGGCTTCCGCCACTTGCATGACTTTATCCGCAGCAATAAAACCAAAATCGTCACCTAAACGTGGGAATGTTGTTTTATCACCGTGTGTCATACCAAGGCCTGCGCCAACCACAACGTTATAACCTGTGATTTTAGCGTTATCACCTTCACCATCAATGATTGCGATAAAGTTCAAGTCATTAGCATGAATATCAACATCATTGTAAGGGGGTAATGCCACTGCAATTTTAAATTTACGTGGTAAGAAAATGTTCTGATAAATAGGTTCATTTTCCTGTGTATCTAATACTTTTTCATCGTCTAACCAAATTTCAGCATAAGCGTTACTTTTTGGTAAGAAATGTTCACTGATTGCTTTTGATAGCTCATAAATTTCAGTGTGTAATATTGATTGCTCTGGATTTGAGGTACAAATCGTATTACGGTTTACATCACCCGCTGTGAAAATAGCATCAATATTTGCTTTAAACTTAAGCTCTTGGAAAACTGACTTAAGGTTACGTTTAAAAATTCCGTGATACTGGAAAGTTTGACGCGTTGTAATACGAATACTACCTGCATCAGTTAATTCACTAGCAACACGGTCAACCTCTAACCACTGTTGTGGTGTTAATACTCCACCTGGTAAACGTGCACGTAAAAGAAAAGAATATAATGGTTCTAATTTTTGTTTTTTACGTTCCGCTCGAACATCACGGTTATCCTGTTGGTATAAACCATGGAATTTAACCAGTTGCACTTCATCTGAAGGGAACGAACCAGTTGTAGTATCGTTTAATCCTTCGACTAATTTCCCGCGCAAAAAATTACTTTCAATTTTAATGCGTTCGTTATCGTGTAATTTTTCGCTCATTAGTAAACATCCCTTTGGTAACGTTTTGCTTTGCGTAATTCATTTAATTCTTGTTCAGCCTCTTCAAGGGATTTATCGCCTTGTTCGCTGATGATTTCGATGAGTGCGGTGTGTACATCTTTAGCCATGCGATTTGCATCACCACAGACGTAGAAATGAGCACCATCTTGTAACCACTGGTAAACTTCAACTGCATTTTCTTTTAAGCGATCTTGCACGTAGATTTTTTGTGCTTGGTCGCGAGAGAAAGCTAAGTCTAATTTTGTTAATAGACCCGATTTTAAATGTGACTGCCATTCAACTTGGTATAAGAAATCTTCGTTGAAAGTTTGATCGCCAAATAATAACCAGTTTTTACCGGTTGCATCCGTTGCTTCACGCTCTTGCATGAATGAACGGAAAGGTGCAATACCTGTACCAGGACCAACCATGATAATCGGTGTTTCTGGATTTACTGGTAGGCGGAAATTATGATTATCTTCGATAAACACTTTCACTTCTTCGCCTTCTGCAAGGCGATGATTTAAGAAACCAGATGCCCCCCCTGAGCGCTGTTCACCGTCTTTATTATCAAATAAAACCGAGCCGACTGTTAAATGAACTTCTTCTTCAACTTCAGTTTGACTTGATGCAATTGAGTACAAACGCGGGCTAAGGCGACGCAATAAAGCAAGCAGGTTTTCAGGTGTGACTGTATCGTTTCCTGCTTCCGTGATCACATCAACAATTTGAGTATTGTTAGCAAAGTCACGAAGGGTATTTTTATCGCTCGCTAATGCAAGTAATTCTGCATTGTTAGTGAGTGTCGCATAACCTTCAACAAAAGCAGGGTGTGTGCCTGTTAATTCATAAGATGAAATTAAGGCTTCACTCAATGAAATCGTTTTATTATCCACAACTACTTCAGCATTTGCATCAAGGTTTAATTTCGCAATAATTTGAGCCACTAAGGTCGCATCATTTTCAAACCAAATACCCAGCGCATCACCTGCCGTGTATGTAAGATCAGAACCCTCTAAATCAATTTCAATATGACGTACATCTTTAGCAGAACGGTCACCTGTGATTTTTTGGCTTACTAACAAGCTGGCAGAAAATGGGGTCTTTTTATCGTATTTATTAGCTGCACTTGCTGTTGCAACAGAAACTGCAGGCGCAGCTGCTACACCACCTTTTTCTAAGGTTTTTTGTACTTCTACAAGGGCATTTTCAATCCATTCGGCAGCAACTTGGTCATAATCGACATCAGCATCTAGACGGTCTAGGATAATTTTTCCACCAAGCTTGCTAATGCGTTGCTCAAAGTCTTTACCTGTCTGACAGAAAAATTCATAACTTGAATCGCCAAGACCTAATACCGCAAATTTTAATGATTCTAATTTAGGTGCTTTTTTAGTGGCTAAGAATTCATGTAAATCAATGGCATCATCGGGCGCTTCACCTTCGCCATTGGTACTAGCAACAATAATCAGATGGCTTTCATCTTTAATGCTTTTAACTTTGTAATCAGCCATAGAAACAACGCGATGTGCGATGCCTTTGGCATCCGCAGCCGCACCTAGTTGCTCTGCAACACCTTTCGCGTTACCGGTTTGTGTGCCGTATAAAATCGTCAGGCTTTGACCTGAGCTCACTGTTGCTTGTGTGCTAACAGGTGTTTGACTAACACCTGCTAAGTAACCACTTACCCATGCAGTTTGCATTGGGTCAAGTCCTGCCATCGCTTGTTGCAGCTGTGACAATTGCAACTCTGAGAGAGGCGAAGTTAATGCCGAGAGATTCGTTAATGCCATGAAACTATTCCACTATTAGTAAAGATGACGCTAGTTTACTCTGCAGTGTTACAACAACGAAAGAATTAAACGGGCTTTTTTATAACAAAATGGAATTAAAGGGGCTTATTTTTAACTAGAAATATTTTTTTAAGGAAAAAGTATAAGAAATGAACGCAATTGAAGGAAGTTGGGTGTGGTTATCAAAATTGAGGACTTTGCATTTGTTATCTATCTCGGTATATATACCCATGCTACCTCAGGTGCTTTGTCAGGCGAAACCTCGGATACTAGAGCAAGGCGCAACATGAGGCCTTTCGAGAGATTAACTT
>TARA_R110001583_G_scaffold423_6_pt1 | contig 11540 bp, 7 predicted proteins | sample TARA_R110001583 | Tara Oceans TARA_R110001583 (sample SAMEA4398432) | marine metagenome | biome: Polar Biome; feature: [MES] marine water layer (ENVO:01000295) within the mesopelagic zone...; material: water (ENVO:00002006), including particulate matter (ENVO:01000060) such as...... | reverse complement strand
GCGGTGTTGTATCGCTTTGCTTATCCGGAACTGAGGTTATTTAATAAAAACTCAATAAAAATATAAAGTAAATTAGAGAAATCAATGATTTCTCTTTATTTGAAATTGACAACTAAAAATAGGACGAATACAATTCGCTCTGTTTTTAGTTGATCTAATTCCCAAACTATTAATACAAACCACTGCAATTTATATATGACATAAATAGTTATATAACGTGCAATATAGTGGGGCTATAGCTCAGCTGGGAGAGCGCGACGCTGGCAGCGTTGAGGTCTGCGGTTCGATCCCGCATAGCTCCACCACACTTTATTTTCTTGCCTTAATGTATTCCACTTATTTTGTTTTTATTTACTATCCGCAATGTCCTGACTAGACTCGGTGGGTTGTGTTGCTTTTAATTTACGACGTTGACGGATCAAACCTTCTTGAATCGTTGAAGCGACTAATTTACCATCACGCGTAAAAAACTTTCCTGACACTAAACCACGACCATCGGAAGCAACCGAACTTTCTACAGAATACAATAACCAGTCATCTAAACGAAAATCATGATGGAACCACATTGAATGGTCAATGGTCACCACTTGCATGCCTTCACTTAAAAATGAAACGCCATGTGGCTGTAATGCAGTAGGCAAAAAGTTAAAATCAGACGCATAAGCTAATAAATAACGATGAATACGTAAATCATCCGGCATTTGACCATCAGCCTTAAACCACACTAAACGTTTCGCTGGTTCAATTTCAGGATCCACAGGGTTAATTAAATTAACCGGTCGCATTTCAATGGGTTTCTCAGCTACTAATTTATCGCGAATAAAGTCAGGTAGCAGGTCAGAATGTAATAAAGCCATCTCTTGCTCTGAAATGAGATCTTCTGGCACAGGCGCTTCAGGCATTTCATCTTGGTGTTCGAAGCCTTTTTCTGGTGCTTTAAAAGATGCGGTCATATAAAAGATAGGTTTACCATTTTGTATCGCTTTAATTCGCCGTGCTGAAAGCGATTTACCATCTCTTATTCGTTCTACATCGTAAACAATAGCTTGGTCAGTTTTGCCTGGGCGTAAGAAATAAGAGTGAAAAGAATGTACTTGTTGCTCGGATTGAACCGTTTCTTTTGCAGCGGAAATGGCTTGTCCCATTACTTGTCCACCGAAAACAGCACCATAACCTAAGTCTTGGCTTTGACCTCGAAATAAGTTTTCTTCTAACTTCTCTAAACTTAACTGTTTTAAAAGATCGTTTAATACCTTACCCATTTTTCACTCCCAAAAAAGGGCGTGTAATACGCCCTTATCTAATACTAAAAATCTAATAAATGCTTATAAAGACATTAATAATTCACGTACCTTTGCAAAATCAACCGGAAACTCTTTTGATAATAAAGGTAACTCGGCACGTGATGCTAGTTCTTCAGGAATGAAAATTTCACGCCCTAAAATATCTTCAACACTTTCTCTGAATTTAGCTGGATGTGCTGTACATAAGAATAAACCAGTTTCGTTTTCTTTTAGTTGTTTAGTCAACTCATGGTAAGCAATTGCACCATGTGGCTCACATAAATAACCTAGTTTATCCATTTCGATTAGGGTCTGTTTTGTTTCTTGATCAGATAACTTACCGTAACCTAATTCAGATAACGACCAGCCTTTCACTTTGAATAACTCTTCGATACGTGGCCAGTTATTTGGTGCGCTTACGTCCATTGCATTTGATAGTGTTGCCACTGTCTTTTTCGGTGCCCATGTACCTTCTTGTAAATAACGTGGAACCGTATCATTTTCGTTAGTTGCGGCAATAAAACGTTTGATCGGTAAACCTAATGCTTTTGCTAATAAACCTGCTGTTAAGTCACCAAAGTTACCACTTGGCACTGACACAACAAGATTGTCACGTTGTTCAACACTTAACTGTGCAAATGCTTCAAAGTAGTAACAAATTTGTGCAACTAAACGGCTGATGTTAATTGAGTTTGCAGAGTTAAGGCCAATCGCTTGCTTTAACTCTTGGTCATCAAATGCTTGTTTAACCATTGCTTGACAATCATCAAAATCGCCTTCAATTGCTACCGTTGTAATGTTGCCACCTAGTGTACAAAATAACTTTTCTTGCAACGGGCTAATTTTACCTTTTGGGTAAAGAATAACGACGTTGATATTCTCCATTCCAAAAAATGCATGTGCAACAGCAGCACCAGTATCACCCGATGTTGCGGTTAAAATAGTAATTTTTCCATCGTCCTTAAACTGCGCTAAACATTGCGCCATAAAACGGCCGCCAAAGTCTTTAAATGCTAACGTTGGGCCATGAAACAATTCTAATGCATTAATGTTTTCAGTTACTTTTTTTACTGGTGCTGGAAAAGTAAATGCTTTAGAAACAATATCATAGACTGATTGTTTGCTCAATTCATCGCCGATTAAATGCGATAATATTTCAGTAGATCGATCCACTAAATTCATTTTAAGCAATGAGTCAATATTCTCCAATTGACGAATTGTTTCAGGAAAGAACAAGCCTTGACCACGTCCTAATCCTTGTTTAACAGCTTGTTGAAAGCTTACTTGTTCGCTGTTGTCTGAGATGTTGTATAAATTCATAGTTCTTTTCCTAACACGCGTGCACCTTGTTCATCAAGGCGGCAAATATGACAAAAACCTTCTTCATTTTGAAGAAAATTTTCTGTTAACCAAGTTTTTAATAATTCAGCTTGTGGTAAATCAGTCATCACTGCAAATACCGTTGGCCCAGATCCAGAAATACCCATCGCTAAAGCACCACTTTGTTGTGCAAATAAACGGGCTTGATCAAAACCAGGTATCAGTTGCGAACGGTAAGGTTCAGCGATCACATCTTTTAGCATCGACGCTGCTAAAGCAGGTTGATCACTATGACAAGCATGTACAAATGCACCTAATCGGCGACCATAAGTTAAAGCATCCGACAAACGATACTGTGATGGTAATATATCACGAGCAGCAGATGTTGAAATAGTAATACCCGGGTAAGCAACAACCCAGTACCACTCTTTAAATGAAGGGATAGTTTGGCTGATTTCACCGCCTTCATTAATCATTAATTGCATACCACCTAGGTAACATGGTGCAACATTATCATAGTGAACACTGCCACTGATCTTGCCTTCCATCTCACCCATAATCGTTAACATGGCATGTTCATCTAACAAATAATCATGCCATGCATTTAATGCTTCTAAGGCAGCCACAATTGAGCTTGAACTAGAGCCTAAACCACTACCTACGGGTAAGTTTTTCTCTAGTGTCATCTCTACTGGTAATATTTCTTTGTTTAATTTTGCAATTGCTTGTTGATAAGCTAAATAACAGTCATAAACAATATTACTTTTAAAGTCATCTGGTAACTTATGAGAGTACGGACCAACACATTGTAGCGAAAATCCATAATCACCTTTAGTGATTTTGACACGGTCACCTAGTGGTGAACCATCAATAGGAGTCAATGCTCCACCTAATACGTCAAAACCGACACTCACATTAGCCGTTGAGGCTGGAGCATAAACAACAATAGACATTTTAAAATTCCTGTTTCTGAATTTGATCAGGGTGCGTAATATTTATTACGTTTGAGTTTTTATTTTTTCAACAACTTGTGCAACAATTATGCAACAACAAGCCATTTAAAAGACATTTTAAAACTCTTGTTTCCAGTTCAATGTTCTTAATATATCTGCAAACACACCTGCTGCAGTGACTTCTGTTCCTGCACCGTAACCACGTAATACCAACGGAATTGGCTGGTAATATTGACTATAAAATGCTAATGCATTTTCACCGTCTTTTACTTTATTTAACGGATCGTTTTCATCAACGGCCATAATACTACATTTACATTTACCATCTTCAATACTGCCGATGTAACGTAATACTTTGCCTTCTTCATTAGCTTTATCTTGTAACTGTTTAAAGTAAGCATCCGCTTCTGGTAAACGCGCCATAAACTCATCCGCAGTACCTGTATCATCAAAACCAGGTGGTAATGCTTGTTCTATCTCAACATCACTTAGGTTTAAGTCCATACCCGCTTCACGCGCTAAAATAAGTAACTTACGTGCAACGTCTGTACCGCTTAAATCGTCACGAGGATCTGGCTCTGTAAAGCCAATATTACGCGCTTCAGTGGTCACATCAGAAAATGACTTACCTTCATCCAACTTACCGAAAATGAACGATAAAGAGCCCGATAGAATACCATTAAATTTAACTAAACGGTCACCTGCATTAAACAGGTTCTGCATATTTTCAATAACAGGTAGGCCTGCACCAACGTTCGTATCATATAAGAATTTACGACGCTTCATTAATGCAGTTAAACGTAACTGATGGTAGTAGTCCATGCTACTTGTATTGGCTTTTTTATTAGCCGTTACAACATGAAATCCAGCGCCTAAGAAATCAACATAACGTGCGGCAATTGCATCATTACTAGTACAGTCAACAATCACAGGATTAATAATATGAGAGCCATCAACTAACCCTTTCATTGCCACTAAAGACAATTCATCGGTTGCATCCTTTAACAGGTCGCGCCAATTATTTAAATCAACACCTTGTACATCTAATAACATCGCGCGGCTGTTAGCAACACCGCAAACGCGGATAGCAATATTACGTTCAGCTAGATAACTTTGTTGGCGGTGTATTTGATCCACCAATGCACCACCAACACCACCACAACCAATCACAAATAAGTCGATAAATTGCGCTTTGCTGAAGAAACTATGATGACAAGCCGTCACCGCTTCATTGGCTTTTTTCTCTGAAACAACGGCTGAGATTGAACGTTCTGAAGACCCCTGTGCAATAGCCGTCACATTAATAGACGCATCTGTTAATGCCATTAAGAAACGCGCTGCAATACCTTTTTCTTTTTTCATGCCATCACCAACAAGAGAGATTATCGCTTGTTTATCAATTACATCAATGTCTTCTAATAAATTATTTTCAAACTCTAAGCTAAACTCTTCAGTTAATGCATCAATCGCTTTTTGGGTGTCATTTGAATAGATGCAAAAGCTTAAACTGTATTCCGAAGAAGATTGTGTAATTAATATAATAGAAACACCAGCACGGGAAACAGTAGTAAAAATTCGCCCAGCCATACCTATGATGCCCTTCATACCAGGGCCTGAAATACTCAACATACTCAGCCCTTTAAGGTCTGAAATGCCTTTCACTCGTAATTTTTGATTACTTTTTTGTGCACTAATTAAAGTACCTTCCGCTTGAGGATTGTGGGTATTTTTAATTAAACAAGGGATGCTATGCTGCGCAATAGGTGCGATGGTTTTTGGGTGCAATACTTTCGCGCCAAAGTACGACAGCTCCATTGCTTCTGCATAACTCAATGAAGTTAACAATTTAGCGTCTTTAACTAATCTAGGATCGCAACTGTAAACACCATCAACATCAGTCCAAATCTCACAACATTCAGCTTTTAAACAAGCAGCTAATACCGCAGCAGAGTAATCAGAACCGTTACGTCCTAACACTAACGTTTCGCCTTCTTCATTACCGGCAGTGAAACCGGGCATTAAATAAATAGCATTGCTAACGATAGGCTCTTTTGCGAATAACAAACGAGATGCTTTAATATCGATCTGCGCTTCTAAATAACCACCTTTAAAAGAGATTAATTTTTGCTGTGGCACAATCAATTCAACATCTTGGCCTTTAGCAATTAGCAATTGCTTCATGCAAGCAACACTTAAAACTTCTCCTTTACTTAAAATTCGGGCTTCTATACTCGCTGGGCATTGCCCTAATAAACGCACACCTTCTAACAAGTTACTTAATTCGGCAACTTCGTTTTCAAAGGTATTACGTAACAGATCATCTGCTAATTCAACGTAAGTTTCTTTTAAACCTTGGATCAACTCAGAAAAAATCTTTTGAATCGCCACTAAATGCTCATCGGCAGATAGTCCTTGGCTAGTTTTTTCTACTACAGCAACTAAATTATTAGTCACACCAGATGGAGCAGATAATACTAGAGCGATTTGAGACTGTTGATGATTGTTAATAACAATATCAGCAACCTGGTTGAAACGTTGAGCATTTGCTAATGAAGTGCCGCCAAATTTAAGTACGCGCATCGTACCTCCCTGCTTTAATACGAAAAAACCCGCTTTCAATAGCGGGTTTTATGAATGTATAGATTTTATTTTTACAAATAGCAAAAAAAGCTGCGAACTTAGCGCAGCTTTTTTCTGTTTGAACCGAGAAAATAAAATAAAGTACATGTGTGTTAATAGTTTCATTGTTTAATTAAATTTATGTCCTCGATTATATCAAAGCTTGCTGCCGACTGGAACAAACAACCCACCTAGCTTGCAATTAAATTGCATAACAAATAACGAAATGTTAATTCCCCTCACAAATGATTTGATAAATATCAAATACACAAGGTAAAAATGTTGTTTAATTACATAATAAGTTGTTATCTATATGTTAAGTAATTACACTTTGAGCACTGGAAACTAAGATTTTTAAACCGCATTCAACTTTATTAATATATTTGTTTAAAAAACGGCCACCACAATAGCGCCATTACAGTTTCGCTCTGCTTTTAATGTTCCCCCAAGCAGAGAAAAGAATTATTAATTTTATAGGAGTCGATTCATGTCTAGTGCTAACATTTTAGTTGTAGAAGATGAGTTAGTTACACGAAGTACATTAAAAAGTGTTTTTGAAGCTGAAGGTTATAACGTTTTTGAAGCAAACGACGGCACAGAAATGCACCAAATATTAAATGAAAATGATATTAACCTTATTATTATGGACATTAATCTACCGGGTAAAAATGGCCTTTTATTAGCACGTGAAATACGTGAGCACAAAAATATTGCGTTAATTTTCTTAACAGGCCGCGATAATGAAGTAGATAAAATTTTAGGCTTAGAAATTGGTGCAGATGATTACATCACAAAACCGTTTAATCCACGCGAATTAACCATTAGAGCGCGTAACTTATTAACACGTACCATGCAGGATAATTTATATTTTGAACAAGTACGCCAAAAAGTTGAAAATTATAAGTTCAGCGGTTGGACGTTAGAGATCGATAGCCGCTCTTTAATCAGCCCCAATGGAGAATTGTTCAAACTACCACGCAGTGAATTTCGTGCTATTTTACATTTCATTGAAAATCCAGGGAAGATTCAAACCCGCGCAGATTTATTAATGAAAATGACAGGCCGTGAATTAAAAGCACATGATCGTACTGTTGACGTAACTATCCGCCGTATTCGTAAGCACTTCGAAACGGTGCCTGAATCAGCAGAAATCATTTCCACAATTCACGGTGAAGGTTACCGTTTTTGTGGAGAATTAGAGTAACGCTTTAAGCATGACAAAGATTAAACTCAAAAGGCCAACTCTTTAAACAGTTGGCCTTTTGAGTCTCTAAACATTACAAAGATTAAATTCAAAGTGTTCTACCGTATTGACCTTTGCTAAAAGCAGGCAGAACAAGATTAAAAAAGCGTAGAAGAAAACAACAGTCATTAACATTAACATTTTACAGCGAGTTTCTGGCTTTATATTTCATCTATTAATACTGACTCGACTTTTTACCTTTAAGCATTAGCTACAATCCATTTTTTCAGATCCTTTAAATCCTTTAGATACAAGCTTTTAATCAACTCCTGCCAATCATCAATGTTATCCCACCATGCAGGTAAATCTGGAGTTTGCATTTTTTGAGCCAATTTTTGTATGCGCAATAAACCCACTGATGCAGCAGCGCCTTTAATTTTGTGTGACTGAGAAACAATCCCCTCTTCATTTTTAGCCACCATATGACTTTCTAAAATAGAAAGGTACTCAGGCATCAATGTTTCAAATAAAGCCACGTTATCTAACATCACAGAGGTCGGTAAAAACTCCATCAACTCTTTCAACATCGACTCATTAAATAACATCACTTCTGTTGCCGAAGTGTCTATTGCTTTAAGGCTGTTCACATTCCCAACAACCTCTGTACTGTCATTAAAATGACGTGCTAACATTTTATTAAATAATAATAGACTTAACGGTTTACCAATCGCATCATCTAGACCTTTAGCTATAAACTGCTGAGTGTCAGAAAATATATTCGCAGTTAGTGCGACGATCGGAGGTAATTGATAATGCGCTTCACGTAAACGTTTAGTAACCTCATAACCATCCATATCGGGCAACTGTATATCCATTAAAATCAAATCATAAGGTGTGCTCGCTACTTTTTCAATGGCTTGTTGACCATCCATCGCAACGTCTACTTTATGGCCCTGTTTTTCTAATAACGCACGTGCCACCAAAATATTTAATTCAATATCTTCGACCAATAGAATAGAGAGAGTTGGCACGTCTAAGGCAGAGCTTTCTTTCATTGAAGTTGCACAATTGGTTGGTAAACAAAGTGTAAAAATACTGCCTTTACCTAACTCACTGGTGACGGTTAAACGTCCATTCATGGCTCTCACAATTTTACTCGATACAGCTAAACCAATACCTGTACCCGTTGCATGGCGCTCACCTTTAACTTGGTAATACATAGCAAAAATTTTATCTAGTTTATCCTCAGGAATACCAACTCCTGTATCCTGTACTTCAAAACGTAACCATGTTTGTTGCTGCTCAACAAAACGACTACAACGAATACTGACTTCACCCTGATCTGTAAACTTGACCGCATTAGTGATCAAATTCCACAATACTTGTCGTAAGCGTGTCCCATCAGAATTAATACATTTAGGTAAATCATCTTGTTGTTCAAAAATCAAAACTAATTTTTTTTGTTCCGTCTGAATATATGCAAGACTTTGTAAATCATTCATAAAATCATCAACGTTAATATAGTCATTGGCTAAATTTAAACGTCTTCTGTCTAGCTTATCTAGATCCACAATATCATTAAAAATATTACCTAATGTTATCGCACTCATATGAATAGTTTTGAGGTATTGTATTTGCTCTTTATTAAAGTTTTCATCTAATAACATACGGCTTAAGCCAACAATGCCATTAAGTGGGGTGCGTAGTTCATGACTGATAGTTGAAATAAAAGTGGTTTTATCTCGACTGGCTTTTTCTAAAAACTCTTGGTGTTTTTTACGATCAGTAATATCTCGCCCAAAACCAATTAAACCAACACAGTTACCCTGACTATTAAATAATGGTAAAGCACGTATTTCAAAATACGCCATTCGTCCATTAGGATATTGCAACCAAGTCTCGTGGATTTGCTCTAGATGAGTTTGAATCACTTTTTGATGTCGTAGCGTCACGGCCTGTGCATATTCAATTGAATAAATATCTTGAGGCATTAATCCAATTAATTGTGCTTTTGTTTTACCCGAGAGCTTTTCCATTGCTTTATTGCAGCTAACAAAGCGTTGTTCTAAGTCCCGATGAAAAATTAAATCAGGAGAGGTATCGAAAAAAGATTGTAATAAACTGGTGCCCTCTCGCAATTGTTGCTGGGTTTTTTGGTGCTCAACGATCTCTTTTTCTAATAAACTTGTCTTTGCTTTATCCCCCTTAGATATGTTCTCTAATTTGTTGACCGTTGAAGCAAGACTTTGTCTTGCACTATCCAAATCCCCCACCACTACACTTAAAAAATAAACGGCCCATGGTGTAATGATCAGCCCTAAAATAACTGAACGATAAATATCTGCAGTATCTAACGCTTCTGAAAACAGAAGCGCGATAACAACCTGTAAACAAGCATCTGCAACGATAATCGCAAAGGCTAATAACAAACTAAATTTAATTGGACCAAGGCGTTTCAATAATGAAACGTAATAATGTACCCACGTTTTTAGATTAAATAAGCTCACATATCCTCACAATGATAATGACTTGAATGACTATTGCTGCATTGTACCGATTTTTTATTGATTAATATTGATTCAACCTTTAACTGCTTAAAATAATAAACCGATTAATTTAAGCGCAATTAACTTCATGATCCCTAACATTTTTTGATAATAGGAATAAATTATCAGTCCGTTAGTTATAACCTTAGTATTTGGTGGTTTTTAATTGTTGCTAACCCGTCTATAATGCGCGCTTAATTTCATAATCATTTATCCATGTAAAGCATGTTGAAGGGAGCCTTATTGAATGGCAATGCCAGATATCGCAAATAGTGCACAAGCTCAAACCGAAGGAATGTTAGATCGTGTTGGTATGAGCAATATTGAGTTACCGTTAATGGTACAAACAGATAACTGCCCTGCTCAACAAGTTAGTGCAAGCGCTGAAATCTTCGTTAATCTTGGTGATCCACAAGCAAAAGGCATTCATATGTCTCGCTTGTACTTACAATTAGATCAACTGTCGACTGAATCTGAACTAACGCTTGAAACATTAACAACCTTATTGAATGGTTTTATCGAAAGTCATAATGACTTAAGCTCAGAAGCTTTTATCAAAATTGAATTTGATTATAATTTACGTCGTAAATCACTGATCAGCGAAAAACGTGGTTGGAAAGCTTATCCTGTGGTTATTATTGGTCGTTTGATTGATGGAAAGTTTGACTGTGAATTACAAGTAGACGTCCCTTACTCTTCAACTTGCCCATGTTCTGCGGCCTTAGCTCGCCAATTAATTCAAGAAGCATTCAGTAAAAAATACGAGCAGCAAGCGAATATTGCCAAAGAAGATATATTAACTTGGTTAGGCTCTACACGAGGTATTGTAGCAACACCACATAGCCAACGTAGTGTGGCACAGGTAAAAGTTAAGTTAGAACAATCGGCAGACAACTTCCCAATTATTGCATTAATAGACCTAATTGAAGCGACCTTAAAAACGCCAGTACAAGCGGCAGTAAAACGCGAAGATGAGCAAGAATTTGCACGCTTAAATGGTCAAAACTTGATGTTTTGTGAAGATGCAGCACGTCAATTACAACATTCATTAAACCAACAAAAACAGTTTGATGATTTTTGGTTACGCGTCAATCATTACGAAAGCTTACATGCGCACGATGCAGTATCAGTCACCACTAAAGGCATTAAAGGCGGTTACCAGGCATAGTTTATTAAACGACTAGGTTAACCATACTTTTATCAAATAAAAGCCCTTGAGCAGCAATGTTCAAGGGCTTTTTATTAATAAGCAGAATATAACCTACTATAAAGAACCTCTTACTGGCCGTTTACGGCAGTAATAAAGGGGACATCCGTTTTAAAACAGACCGTCTTTTTAGTATAAGGGTGTTGAATTGAAATCTTGCTTGCATGTAATAACAAACGAGGAGATAACGCTAAAGCAATAGGCCCTGCATAAAAATCATCGCCTAAAATAGGATGCCCAATCGCCATCATATGTAATCTCAATTGATGTGTACGCCCTGTCACTGGCATCAACTTCACTAATGTGCTTTGCTCCCCATAACTCACCACCTCATAAAAAGTTTTACAAAGCTTTCCTGCTTCAAGGTCAATCTTATGTTTAGGTGGGTTATCGGTATCTTTAATTAAAGGAAAATCAATACAACCTTGC
>TARA_R110001583_G_scaffold13475_1_pt1 | contig 11548 bp, 4 predicted proteins | sample TARA_R110001583 | Tara Oceans TARA_R110001583 (sample SAMEA4398432) | marine metagenome | biome: Polar Biome; feature: [MES] marine water layer (ENVO:01000295) within the mesopelagic zone...; material: water (ENVO:00002006), including particulate matter (ENVO:01000060) such as...... | reverse complement strand
CTGATTTAGTTTCTAGTGGTAGTATAATTAAGAAAGCTATTATTACACAAGATTCAAACAATACACCTAATCCTGAGATGTTAGTCCGAAGCAAAGGCCATGTTAGCGGCAGCAGTGTTATTTATCAAGGAGACGTAACTGTTGGTATGTCCTTTGAGGTTAGAATAACAAAAACAAAAACAGTTATAGATAGTTTCGATCTAGATACTAGTAAAGAGCCATGTGATGATTGCGACGAGATGAATATTTTTACAAATAAGTTTAAAATAGATACTGTTGATGGAATATTTGATGGCATGATGGTTACGGGGAAAGATTATAGTGGTAAGGATTTTTTAACGGAATTAATATCTGTTGAAGATAGGTATATAACGCTAGCGTCAACGCTTGCTATACATAAAGATACCGTGCTAACTTTTGATCATTATGAAAATGGAAGTGTTGAGGATGTAAAAGAAAATTCTGGTGATCAACTTTTACAATTGGACACTGTGACTAGAGCCCCAAATAACACAGACGTCACTTTTAAAAAATACAAAGCATTTCCTATAAATGGTACTATATCTATTGCTGGGGCCGGTAGCAGTGTGATGACTATAACCACGATTATAGATGAGGCTGCACTTGGTAACGAAGATATAACCTTTACTTTAAACGTAGATGATATTGTATCAATCAAACCTATTGCTCAAGATCAATATATAAATATTCCGAAAACCACACCTACTACTAGCAAGGGAACATATATAAATCTTTTAGCCTACTCGTTTGGTAGGGTAGTTTATTCCGCTGTTGGGGCGGTGGTTATTGAAGATCCAAAGCGGGGCGTAATAAGGGAACCGATTACTGGTGGGTTAGCAGAGTACACGCCTAATATAGATTTTGTAGGTAAAGATAAAATCACTTTCGTAGTGACAGACATAAATGATGTTCAAAGCGATATCCACACAATTTTTATAACAATAAAATAATAACAACATGCCGAACGTAACCTTAACCTTTAATCATACCATAAACGTATCTGTTCAAATTGGAGATATTGCTTATTTTGTAGTAACCGATCCAGTTGGTCCTCCGGGAACTAATGGAAATTGGGCCGCGACAACAACTCCTCACATGACTAAGGATAGAGAAAGTGTGAAGATGATAGGTCCTATAATAGAAGTTAGTTCAGGTTTTGCTAGTGGTACAATCGTGTGTGATATGCCTACGAATTTAGCTACTCAGTACGGTCCACCGCCAATGGGGGCTTTTATCATGTTTAGTAAAGATAATAAGGCTAATTTAAGCAGTTTATTAGGTTATTATTCTTTAGTTAGACTTAGAAACAACTCTAAAACTAAAGCAGAGTTATTTGGAATAGGAGCAGACTTCATAGAAAGTAGTAAATAATATATAATAAATGTAATTATAAACATATAAATAAAGAATTATGACAAAAAATATAGGAGATAGTCCCTTAAAACTTCTTAGCGGGGCAATATCAGCTCTAGGAGCTTATGATTGGGGAGGTAAAAGAGCTAAAGCAGAAAAGGAAGCTCAAGGTGAATACGACGATATGAAAGAAAAGTTTATGGGATTGGATACAAGCAATTTATACGGAGATGTTTCAAATCCATATGCTAACATGGAAAACACAATGGAGGATTTAACCGTGAACCAACAACAAGCTCAATTTCAAGCCCAACAAAACCAACAAAACTCAGCTAATATAATGAGTAGTATGAAAGGCGCCGCTGGTGGCTCTGGTGTTGCTGGGTTAGCTCAAGCTATGTCTAACCAAGGAGCACAACAAGCTCAACAAGCGTCTGCTTCTATTGGGCAACAAGAATCTGCAAATCAAAAAGCAGCAGCGCAACAAGCCGGCGTGTTACAAAACAAAGATAGACAAGGGGCTTGGAAAGCTGATATGACAAGAAGAGGAGGAGCCGAGCAAGAAAGAGCAGCTGTGAAAGAAAAAACAAACACTTTATTTGGAATGTCTATGGACAGATTAAACACAGCAAAGCAAGCGGTTGCCGCTGGAGACGAAGCGTTTCAATCTGGCGTTGGGGATATGTTTTCAATAATGTAATAGAATAAAAATAGATATGGCTAAAAAACAAAAAGAAGAAGAACCAACAAAACAAGCTAGGGTTGGAGTTAATTCTATGAAGTTTCTCGATAGCGTTAGTGATGAGGACTTAGGTAACCCAAGTTGGATACCACCAGCAATACAAGGTCACATAAACAATTACGTTAGAAGTAGTAGGAAAACACTTGATCAATTAATGGAGGCAAAAGAACAATATGACAAGTCTAGTGACGAGCATGTCGGTGTAAGTAAGGAAATTGAACATATTGCAAAAACATTCATAAACGTTAAAAAAGAAGTTGATGAGTATAAAGGTGGTATTATGAAGTTTAAGCAGGATATTGGTACTATGAGCAAGGGCACACAAGATTCGACTTATTTTATAGGTTCTTCTGTTTTTGGAAATCAATTTGACGAGCTACATATAGATAAAAACGGAATGTTTAATTTTTTATCAAGCCCTGAAGAAGTTGGTTATGACGGTGAAATGGGAGCCGCTAGAGTTAATTATCGTGAAACAGGAGAATGGAACATGCCAGTTGGAGGGTCATTGAAATTAAAAGACGTTCCAAGCGTAGTCAAAGAACCGTTTGGTCAAAAAACCCTTGTCTTTAAGTTAGCTGAAAAAACAAAGATGGAGAAAGATTCAGGAAAACCTTTTGACGACCAGTGGACTTATAATAATGTTTTAAACAATCTTACAGATGCTGGGCCTAACGCTACTATTGGCATGGCCTTTACTGATCTGGTTGGAGACGGACAAACCAAGTCGTTTGCTGAAATGTATGAAGAGGGTTTAAAAGAAGAATATTATATACACCCTGATACTGGAGAAGAATTGCCAGAAGGTTTACTTTGGATGAAAGATCCAGCTAACGCTGATGTTGTGTCTAAGCTTTTGTCAAAATACGTTACCAATACTATGAAGGACATGCATGGGTCGACGGTTGATGGAGGTGGCAAACCAAATCAAACCTTAACCTCGTCAGAGCTCTTGGCTAAATACAGTAAAAAACCACAGAACAAGCAAACAAGCGAAGAATTAATGAAAAAATATAGATAATGGAAGATCAAGTTTTATTAGACATTATAGAGAGCGCTCAAAATGCTGGGGAAACCGAAGGAGATATAGCTAGAATAATAGCTGAGTATGAGGCTCAACATGGTCCTAATCCTACAAGAGGTACGGAGCATAATATCACTTTTGCTGATGATGGAACTAAAGTGGGCCCTGGTGAATGGGAGTCTGCTACCGAAAAGTATGATCCTAATGCGCTTGCTCCGACTGATAAAATGCAGTTTTATAAAAACGATGTAGAACTTGAAAGTAGTGGTGGTGATTATGTGTATCAACAAGATTTAAAAAATGACAAATTCGACTTTTTGAATCCTATAGAACCAGTGGTTCCAAATCCTATTCCCCCTGCTTACAACCCTGTTACTGAAGAATTTGAACCGCCTCCTATCGTATGGAATGAGGACACTCAAACGTTTTCGGGAGAAATAAAAGAGGGTGAACACGCAGAGGGGGGAACGTTACCCGAGATCACTATATCTGATGAAGAGGTTAAACGCGATGAGAATGGAAGGAGAATAAATTGGTTTCCGCCTTCGAAAGAAACGTTAGCGAAAGAGATTAACGAAGAGTTAAAAGACGACAAAAAAGAAAGCAAAGAAGGTAAAGAAGATGAGTTTGTAATGGAATTACCAATCGCTGAGCCTGATGCTACAATTATTGGAAAGGGTACTGATGGTGGAGGAATATTAGGAGGATTAAGTGATATTGGTGTTCCGATTGTTGGCCCTTATAATGACTTTACTATTCCTAATGCGGCTAATTACATTGTAGAGCCATCTATTGAAGAAAAAGAACGTATACCAGATTATTATTGGGATGGCGAGAAAGTAGTAGAACAAACCTATGAAAATGTAGATGATATTCTTAATGAGGATACAAGACCTTTTGTTTTCAATTTTGATGGGGAAAGAGTTTATTTTGATGAACAACCCATAGTTTTCACGGGTGAAGTTCCCGAAACAACTTACATGCCAGACGCGGCTGATCAAATTTGGCTTAATAAATACATGATTAATCCATTAAATAATCTTTATGATATAACTGCAGATCTTATAAGTAATCCAAATGAGCGGGCGATATTAGCTTTAAATACAAAGAAAATTATACATAACATGCCTTATAATCTTGGGTATGCGTTTCAGGGTTTTGGGATGGAGATGCTAGAGACTTTTAGACAATCTATAGGTGATTATACCAACGGTTATGCAACGTTAGATTACATGTATTTAGACCCAGAGAATGAATTTATTAGCTCTGACGTAGCGGCAACTAATGGTCCAATAATATTCTTGTGCGGTGGGAAGAGTATGACTATAGGAGAGGTGTATGAGCAGGATAAACACAACTACGATCCTAAAAAGATGCGAAAAGCACTTATTTTACAAGCTATAGCACAGGCTAGAAAAGACGCTGGGTGCAAGTTGGTATACAAGCTTAACGGTAGAGAGGTAGGTTCTTATTATAAGGAGTGGTTATGGAAGAAGTTCATATTCTTAGCTGAGCTTGAAATGAAGAAGTTCCCTGTAGACGCTGGTATTGTAAATGGTTATCAAACAAAAGATGCTGCAAAATTATATTCTGGTGTTGTGTTAGCTATAGCTAGTTTAGCAGAAACAATGATTCCAGCAATATTAACCGAAGGTTGGAGTTTAGCGCCACAAATAATGGGGCCAATGTTTGTTAAAGCGAATATAGAAAAAGCTAAAGCGATGTATCCTAATTTGCCCGAGGGAGAGGCTGTAAAAATGCTTATAGCTGAGAACGATATTTCTGTTTGGGAGCCGATAATGTATGGTATTGTGGCAGCTGGATTAGAAAGAGTTGGTTACAAAGGTATCACCAAAGCTATGATAGCTAACTCTAGAGGATTTACAAAAGTCTTTAGGGGCATGGTCGTTAGTGGTAATAGAGAAGGTTTAACAGAGTGGTTCCAATTAGGTGTAGAACAAACAAATCTTCATGTCCATCAAGGTTATAGTTTCGAAGACGCAACAGCTATGTCGTGGAACATAATGTGTAGTGAGCAAGGGTTAGAGATGTATTTAATGGGTCTAATTGGTGGTACGTTTGTATCAGGTGGTGGTTCTGTAGTCAATAGGGCATTAAGATCAGATCCAAGTAGTATAAAATTTGTATCTTCTACAATAAATGAAATCAACGAGTTAAATAGACAAAATCCAAAAGATGATAGCGCCGCAGAAGCACTAACTAGAAAAATTGACGCTTTAGTAGAAAAGTTAAGAAAGCACGTGTTAGAGTCGAGGAAAATCATGAAGTATTTAAATAGGGCCGAACAAGCGTCTTTGTTAAAGTTGATAAAAAATTACGATGGATTAAGAATGCAGTATGATGGTTCGAAAGCAGATTTCTTGCGCTCGCTTCAAAAAGAAGCTAATGAAAAAGGTATGTCTGCTGAAGAGTTAATGAAAATTAAATATCCTAAATTAAACGCTGAATGGGAACTGATTAGATCAGACATACAAAGACAGATAGACGAGATTCATGAGAAGATAGCAAAGATAAAAAATGATGCTAACGAAAGATTGATAAACGCAGATATCCAAGTAGCTGAAGAAGAAATGGGAGAAGGTGGGGTTATTGTTTTTGAGAATAATACTGAAATTGAAGAGTATCTAAAAGATAAAAAAGTTGATGATAAAGGAGCACTAGTAGGACCAAATGATCCTGGTTATGAAAAAGCCAGACCATTAACGCAAAAGGAAATAAATAAGTATTTAAATTCAGATGGATGGTACCCAGGTGGAGATAGAGTGTTTATAAATAAACAAGTAGCTATTAATGTTGGAGCGACATCAGTTGCTACGCATGAAGTTCTGCACTTTTTAGTTGACGAGCATATTAGTGACGAGAATGGAAATATAACACTTGAGGGCATGGTGTTGATTGAGAATTTTCTAAAATTATTACCTAAAAAAACCCGACTAGAATTAGAAAGAAGAATGCTTGTTTATGATAGAAGCGATCCTAATAGCTTTAAAGAATATTTAAACTTCTACATCGACGCTATAGGCGATAAGTCAATTGATAAACAAATTGGGTTTTTGAATAGTATTAAATCGATTTTTTCTGGAATTTTTAAAAATAATGGATATGATAATATATCCTTTAAAACAGCAGATGACGTACTAGCATTCTTGAATGGTTATGTTGAAGGAAAAGGACCAAAGGACGGAAAGGGAAAACCTAGAAAAGCTAGGCCAACAGCTTATTCTGTTACGGATTTAACGCCAAGTGTTAATGAATTTGGAAACGTAGATCAAGTTACTTGGGATAACGGCGGTTGGAGTAAAGCTTTTACTTTTATATTTGGTAAACTAGACGGTCTTATTAAATCAAAATTACCCTTTGAAAAACCTCCAGGCTATATTGGAGATGAAGATTTTATTCAACAAACATATTTAGAGTTACTCCCGCTTATTAAAAGCTTTAACCCAGAACAAAACGATAATCTTTTCGCTTGGATTAACAGTCAGATACAAAACAAAATTAACAACGTATGGAAAAAGAAAGATGTAGTTATTCCTGAAGCTCCATATGTAGTTCCTTTAGATGATGAGGCTTCATTTGTTAACGAGGTTGAAGCTGATGTATATGTAGATATACAAGTTGAGATGGAGAATGATATCACGTTCACAGAGTTAAGAAAAATATTAGGAATAGAAAGAGACGGAGATTTCCACGAAAAACTTAAAAAAGGTATAGCAACCATAATCCCTTTAGAATTAAGAAATGTAAATGATTCAAATTTTAAGAAAAATGTTTTAAACTACTTTAAAGCTAAGTATTTTAACGATCTTAAAAAGATGATGGGGAAACCTGGTTCTCCAGAGTATAAAGCTTTTATTACAAATAACGCTGAGGCTCTATATAATGTATTCTCACAACAAGTGTTTAATAAGCAGTTTAAAGATTTTATCATTAAAGGTGAAAGATTAAACGTGGCGGAGACTAGAGAAGCTCAAGACAAAGGACTTTTACCAAAAACACTTACAGAAGAGCAAATGGCAGATGGTATATATTTATATACTAAACTACCGTTTACCGAAGAAGTAGAACAACAATGGATAGATAATTTCTTAAACCCAAAACAAGGGAGACCAGCCTCTAAGCAAAATTCTTTATTAGATCTTTTCGCTTGGATGCTAGGTTCTGATGCTACTATGGAGGTTATAAACTCAAAACCTTTTTTAGCAAAGTATCCTGAAGTTGAGGTTGCTATAGCTACTATAGGGTTAAAACTAAATAGAGGTATTAACGTGCGTTTTAGTGATACTAATGGTAACCCCGTTATTATTAACGCTAATGATGGAAACTGGTTTGTTCAACAAGCTGGTAAACTAGCAGATTGGATTAGTCGTGCAGCTGGAATTCAAGACCTACCTCCCTCAGAGATAGAGCGTTTATTAGCTGTAGAATTTCCTGACGCAGATATAAGAGCGATAAAGCTTATAGCTAAGTTTTATGATATGGATGCTATTATAAATTCTTCAGGTATGAAATTTAAAGTTGCAGTACAAGCTAATGAAAATGTTCCGCAAAAAGTTAAAGATCAAATAAAGAAGGATGGTACTCTTAAAAATAATCCAGCAGCTTTAGAAAAAATATATAAACGTGCTGAAAAGATAGCTTTAACGCTTGGGCCATCGGTAATGAATAAATTAGGTTATGAATGGCTTGGTTTTGTAAATAGAGTTTTAGATCCAGCAGCAACTAAATATGATGCGAATGGAAATATTATACCAGGACTTCAAGGAGAATATTACTTAAAATTAGAGGCTTTAAAGAAAAAAGTCAACGAATTGGGTGATGTTCCATTACCAGATGGATTGACGCTTGAGTATGTTGAGAAGATGAATAAGCAGTTTACGTTATTTAAAGCTGTTGAGAAAATATTAAACACGGATCGAACAGTAGCTGATAAATTAGTAGATTTAAACAAGTTAGCGCCGCGTATAGCGCAAGCTGGAAGAGCTAACATAGAGATGGCAAAACATGTGGCGAAAACCATGATTACCGCGAAGGGCGATATGGCCACGTTTATACATATGCTTCAAATTCAAACAAGTATAGTAGGAGGTTTTAGGGCGTGGACCACGTTGGATTTAATTACCGTTTTAAATGGTGATCAAAGCGCTACGGTGAATCACGCTTATTACCCATCCGAACTTGAGATTGCTAAAAACGCTGTATATCCTCCAAAGCATAAAAAAGCTGGGCAATTAAAATACCCTACTGAAGAACAACAACACGAACAAGCTATACTTCAACTTGGAACAAAGGGGGAACACGCGAAAGCTAACGCTAACACGATGGCTGATTTAGTTGATCTAAAAGCTAGATACGACAGAGGTGATGTTATGGATTTAGGCACTGAATTAGATTTGATATTCTCAAAACATGGCCAGATACATGGTACTAAAGGAACTTTTGCTGAAATAGATAAAATTGGTGGTACAACAAACGTTGCTGATTGGCTTCGTATAATGATGGGAGACAGAGCTAGCGATATGTATAGTCCTAATGGAACGACAGCGGTTGAAGTTGCTGTTGAAAAAGAAGCAGAAGCTATAATTAAAGAAGAAATTAAAAGCACGCCACCATCGTTTTCAAATACAAATCTAAAGATCGTTACGCCTACATGGGAGTTAGAAGGTACAGTAAGAGATATAATAGAAAACTCAACAGGTTTTGAGGCGAAGAAAAAACTATCTAATGTACAAGCGGAGATTAGAGGTAGACAATTTAAAAACGCTTGGGATTTTATTTACCCACCATCAGCTTATGATTTGGAGATGTTCATATATAGATTTTTAGGCAAAGGAGTAGAAGGGGAGGCGCAGTATAAGTGGTTCCAAAAGAATTTGTTTGAGCCCTACGAAAAAGCCTACAAGCAAATGGAGGAGCAAACGCAATTAATTAAAAAAGAATATAGAGATTTAGTTACAAAACTACCTAAGATTAGAAAAAGACTAAACAAAACAATACCAAACTCAAAATTAACATATGACAACGCCATAAGAGTTTATCTGTGGAACAGGGATGGTGTTGAAATTCCTGGTATTAGCAAAAAAGATTTAGCGGCTTGCGTTGCCGTTGTTGAGGGTGATCCTAGTTTAGTTACGTTTGCGGATGCCTTATCTTCTATAGTTAGATTAAATGGTAAATATTTGCCCCCAAGCGAGTATTGGATTGTTGAGAGTATAGCATTCGATTTACAATCGTTAACAGGTAATGTTAATAGGGCAGAAGTTCTTAAAGAATGGAAAACCAATGTAGATAAAATATTTTCAGAGGACAATAAAAATGTCTTAAAAGATCAATTTGGAAATCAATATGTTGAAGCTCTAGAAGATATGCTTTATAGAATGGAGTATGGAAGACCTAAAGCAAAAGCAGATAGAATAGAATTAGCTTGGACTAATTGGGTTAATAATTCTGTTGGAGCAATTATGTTCCTTAACATGAGGTCGGCTGGTTTACAGCTAATATCTATGTTTAATTATATTGATCATAATGATAATAATGTTGCTAAAGCCGCTGTAACGTTTGCTAATGTCCCTCAATTTGTGAGAGATTTTAAAATGATATTTAATTCCGATTGGCTACTAGAAAGAAGAAGTGGAAGTAAAATGGATATAAACGTAGCAGAGCTTACTAAAAGGGTTGAGGGGTCTACAAATAGGGCGTCAGCGATATTAAAGTATATGCTTGAGAAAGGGTTTACTCCAACGCAAATAGCTGATAGTTTTGCTATATCAACGGGTGGAGCTGTGTTCTATAGAAACAAAGTTAAGCGTTATTTAAAAGATGGAATGACTTTAAAAGAGGCTGAGGCTCAAGCGATGATTGATTTAAGAGCTAAAACTGAAAAAGGACAGCAATCTTCTAGACCAGACATGGTGTCGCAACAACAAGCAGGTGGTTTAGGGAAACTTATACTAGCGTTTAAGAACACTCCAATGCAGTATAATAGAATAATGATAAAGGCTATATTGGATTTAAAGAACAATAGAGGTAAACGTTGGACACATGTATCTAAGATCGCTTACTATGGTTTAGTACAAAACGTTGTGTTTACAGCATTGCAAACGGCGTTATGGGCGGCATTAGGTAATGAAGATGAGTGGGATGAGAAGTCACATAGAATAGCTAATAGCATGATTGATACCGTGTTAAATGGTTTAGGATTAACTGGAGCTATAGCGGCGACCTTAAAAAACGCATATTTAAGATATAGCAAAGAAAAGAAAAGAGGTTGGAATGCTGATTATGCTAGAGTTGTATTGGAGTTTGCAAATCTATCTCCAACTATAGGGTCTAAACTTAGAAAGCTTTATTCAGGCCTTCAAACCGAGCAATTCAATCAAGAGGCAATAAACGAAATGGGTCTAACAATTGAAAACCCAGCATTCGCTTCTTTAGCGAATATAGTTTCGGCTGTAGCAAATATACCTGTTGACAGGGCTGTTAATAAAATAAACAATATAATATTAGCATCAAAAAGCGAAACAGAGGCGATGGATAAGATAGCATTGTTAATGGGTTGGAATTCTTGGGATCTTAATCTTGAAACTGAAGCTAAGAAAATAAATAAACAAATAAAAGAAGAAAATAAAAAAGTAAAAGAAAAAGTTAAAAAGGAAGATAAAAAGGTTATAAAAGAAGAGGAAAACATAGAAGAACAAAAAAAGGAAATAAAAAAAGGTAAGGACGTGATTACTTGTGTTGCCCCTACCAACAAGGGTAGATGTGGTAACGTTATTGTACCTGGGAAAAAGTATTGCACTGTTCATGAAGAGGTGGAGCAAAACAAAACTGGAGAGAAAAAACGATGTATTTATAAGTTTCCTGATGTCACAAGCATACCAAAGAAGAAACGAGGAACACAATGCAAGTCAATGACAAGTAGTAAAAGCGAATTATGTCCTTATCACGATTAAAATAAATAAATGAAAAAACTAATAATACTATTTTTATTAATATCAAACTTTGCTTTTGGGCAGTTTAATAAAACCTTTAAATTCTCTACATTTTATGTGGCGGCTAATGGTGGAACGTCTATTTCAGACGTAGACGTTTATTCCGTTGCAAATGGATTAGAGACGTCGATTGTAAGAACTCCTTATGATTATAACCTGTCAATGGGGATTAGAAAGATAGCTAGATTTGGTTATGAGAACAAAGCCCAAACGTTTTACGATGGTACTGAGAATTCATGGTCTGATGGGGCTAACGTGGGTAAAGTGTCAGGCTTAGAGTTTCTATTTGAAGCTAATTATAGAAGACAACAAGGAGAAAACTATTTAGATCAACACCACTTTATAAGATACGTAGCTAATAATTATATACTTAAGGGAGAATATTTAGAAGATGGA
>TARA_R110001583_G_scaffold187345_2_pt1 | contig 11555 bp, 14 predicted proteins | sample TARA_R110001583 | Tara Oceans TARA_R110001583 (sample SAMEA4398432) | marine metagenome | biome: Polar Biome; feature: [MES] marine water layer (ENVO:01000295) within the mesopelagic zone...; material: water (ENVO:00002006), including particulate matter (ENVO:01000060) such... | reverse complement strand
ACGCCGCAGAAGAATCTAAAGAAAAGGAAGAAAAAGCATGACTAATATTTCGGAAGCTCCCGAGGAGCAAATTGAAGGTTATCTGGCAACGATGCTAGAAGGTTACGAGACTAACCTTAAAGGTGTGACTCAATTTATTGAGCAGGCTGAAGCTCAACTCTCAGGAGCTACGGCTCAGAAGGAAGAGATTGAGTCTAAAATTGAGGAGCTAAAACTTCTTCTGGATCTAGAAGAAGAGGAAGAATCTCCCCAGCTAGAACTTGTAAAAGAAGCTGAATAGTATTTATAAGTGAGCTATTATAGGAGGAGCCTACGGGCTCCTCCTTTTATTATGCAAGAACATGTACTACCCGATAACACTAGAGCCCAATGGGAGGCAAGAACGGAATGGCCTGGTATTGGTCGAAAGCTCCGCATTTTAGTAGCTCCCGCTAATAAAGGTGGGTGTAGCTTTTACCGAGCTTGGAATCCTTTTGAAAAGATAGAAAAGCAGTTTCCAAATCTTATAGAGTTTAGATATACTGAAAATCCTTTAGAGATAGATATTAAAAAGAAGGAAGAGGGGGTTTCTGGGTACTCAAATCTGAAGTGGTGCGATGTCTTCTTTACCCAGAACCTTTCTAACTTTGGAGGCCCTGCTACTATTAGAGCTATAGGTCTTGCTAAGGAGTTTGGTAAGTTTGTATGGTATGATACAGACGATCTCCTTACTAATATTTATGATGATCACAGGTTAAAGCAGTTGTACATGGATAATGATCTGGAAAACTTAACTAAGTTCATCTATTCAAATGCTGATCTGGTAACTGTAACTCAGCAAAAGTTTGCCAAGAGAATAGCTCCGTTTTGTAGCGGGACTTTAGCGGTAATTAAGAATGCTGTGGATTACTCTCTACCCGCCTGGAATGCTCCTAAGATTTCCCCTAATAAGAATCAAGTAAGAGTGGGGTGGGTAGGAGGGATTCATCATGAGGCAGACGTTAAAGAGTTTGCCGCAGTACCCTCGATGGTTAACCAACGTGCAGGGCGGGAGAGGGTTCATTGGGGATTCTACGGACGCCCCCCACGGGATCCTAATAACACTAATGATTGGCAGCAGGATGTCTGGGACAATTACCAGAGGACGCTACTGAAAGGGTTCAAAGGCGCTAAGAATTGGAATGTTTACCAAGCCCTCCCTACTTCAGATTATGGTATCATGTATAGTAATATTGATATTGCCATCGCTCCTCTACAAAACAATGAGTTTAATGATAGCAAGTCTGATATTAAAGTAGCGGAGTGTGGGAGATATAAGGTTCCTCTTGTTGCTTCGGATGTTGGGTGTTATTCTGATACTATCGTTAATGGTCAGACAGGTTATCTCGTACCTCCTGATGCACCCCCCAAAGAGTGGTCTAGAGTTTTAACTAGCCTTATCAAGAATCCTAAGAAAGTTCGTGAGATGGGAGAGAATCTCCATAGTATAACTGAAGAACTATTTGATTTAGAGAAGGTAGTATATCATCGTTTAGATGTCCTTAAGTTCGCTATAGATAAAAGCCAGGAAGCAGAGCAAACTACTACCTCAGAGGCGGTGCCTATTCATGAAGCAATCAATAAAGATAATTAGTGGATTTTCTAGTACTGGTGGAAGTACTCTTTACTTTATTAATTTAACTAATCTATTAAATGAGAATGGATACGATTGTATTTTCTATGGCCCTCATGAGTGGCATTTAGATAAGTGTAAGTCTGGGTATATTGGGGATCCTCCTAAACCTAGAGATCCTGTGGCTATCTATCCTACCGATATAGTAATAAGCCATTTCATAGACTTAAATTTAGGGCCTGTAAAAGCTAAAAAACATATCCTAAGTTGCCATGAGACTAACATGTTTGAATTAAAAACTAAAGACTTAAGTAATTATGATCTTATTCAATACGTAAGCCAGTCTCAAAAGGAATGGCAGGGAGTGGAAAAAGACTCAGTTATAATCCCACCTATAGCAGAGACTTTAAGATGGGAAGCTCCTGAATCTAATATAGCAGGAGTTGTAGGTAGTATAGACTCTCATAAGCAGACCCACTTATCTGTAGAGGCTGCTCTAAGGGATGGGTATGATAAGGTTTTCCTTTATGGGAACGTAGGAGAGGCGAAGTATTTTGAAGGGGTCATAAAACCTCTTTTAGATCACCCTAAAGTATATATGATGGGTCCTAGAGGGAGTAAAGAGGAGATGTATTCTACTTTAGATGCAGTTTACCATAACTCTAAAAGAGAGACTTACGGGCTCGTTGAAGCAGAATGTACTTTGGCGGGTATCCCCTTCGTAGGCCCGAGAAATAATCCTGTGATCGTATCAGAAGCAGAGCATTTAGCTGCTTGGAGGAAATGTTTAGATGAGTAGTATTGCGATCTTATTACCTACCAGGAATAGACCTGAGCTTCTTAAACGGTTTTGGAAGTCTATAGTAGATACCGCTGATGATGCATCCTCTGTATTCATGTACTTGTATATTGATGATGATGACACAGTATCTGTATCCGCTGCTGAAGATTTGATGTCAGAGTCTGATAATGTTTTCTACTTTGTGGGTCCTCGGATTGTGCATTCGGACATGTCGAATGTATTATTCCGTGAGACTCAAGGAGAGGACATTATATTCTTAGGGGGAGATGATTTAATAATGAAAACCCAGGGATGGGATACTATAGTTAAATCAAAATTTGATGAGGTTGATGATAAGATTGCCTTGGTGTATGGTAAAGATGGGGGAGAGAGTCAGCACCCAGTAGAGTTCGCTACCCACCCTATTATTCATAGAAAGTGGGGCGAAATTTTAGGGTACGTTAATCCTCCTTATTTCTCTTGTGACTATGCTGATACTTGGTCGAACGATTTAGCAGACGCTGTTGGCAGAAAGTATATGTTACCTATTTTCCATGAGCATATGCATTTCACTATGGGTAAGGCACCTTTCGATTCTACTTATCAAGAGAGTCGGTTTAGATTTCAGCAGGATAATGTGCCTAACCTGTATAGAACTTTGGAAAGTAAGAGGCAAGAGGATATACAAAAGCTAAAAGAGTATATTGAAGGGTATGAAAAAAAATGAATTGGGATATACAAAGATCCTCCCTCTTAAAAGATGTAGTTATCTTTACCCCCTCTGTTCATTATGATCTTAGAGGGGAGATCTTCTCCTCCTTTAGAGATGAGATTCATGCAGAGTATGTGGATAAACCTTTTATAGAGGATAAGATATCGGTATCTAGAAAGAATGTTATTAGAGGTCTTCACGGAGACAGTGTTACTGATAAGCTAGTGCAATGTGTACAAGGTGAATTATATTTAGTGGTAGTAGATTGGAGAGAGGAGTCCCCCACTTACCTAAAGTGGGACTCCTTCATACTTAACGATAAAAATAGATCCCAAGTTCTTATCCCCAGGAGATTCCTTAACGCCCATCTCTGTTTATCTGATCAGTGTATCTTTTCGTACAAGCAGACGAGCTATTATACAGGAGTAGATAAGCAGATTAGTCATCCGTGGGATAGTGCTGCTTTAGGTATAGATTGGCCTGTAAAAAATCCTATATTATCACCAAGAGATCGTAATGAATAATTTAGATGTACTATTTATAAGTCCTAATAACTCCAAGATTTATCAGAAACTTTCTAGTAAGTACTCTGCTATAGAGCCTCCCACCTGGGCTTTATTGTTAGCAGAGTCTTGTAGATCTGTAGGGTATACTGTAGGTCTTATTGATTTAGAAGCAGAACCTATTAGTGAGGAAGCTCTTTGGGATAAGGTGTCTTCTATTAACCCTAGACTTGTATGCTTTGTAGTTTATGGACAGAACGTAAATGCTGGAACCGCCAGTATGGCAGGAGCAGTTCAGTCCTCTACCTTTTTAAAATCTAAAGGAATTAAGTGTCCTATATCTTTTGTTGGGTCTTATCCTCAAGCCCTTCCTAAGAAGTGTTTGGAGGATGAACCTTCTATAGATTTTGTTTTTACTAATGAGGGCGTGTATGCTTTGTGGACGGTCCTTTCCACCCCGATCATTGACGATACTTTCTTAGGAGGATGTAAAGGTATAGCGTGGAGGGACGGGGACACCGTAGTTATTAATGATGCTGAATCCGTTGTCCCTCAGAGCCGAATGGATATTGATCTACCTGGCTATGCGTGGGATCTCCTACCTTACGATAAGAAGCCTTTAGATTTGTACAGGGCTCCTATGTGGCATGGTGAGTATAAGGAAGAGAATAGGTCTCCTTATGCCGCTATACAGACCTCCTTAGGGTGTAGATTTAAATGTAGTTTTTGCATGATTAATATTTTAAATCGAGATAATCAGGATGAGGTAGGAGTTGCTTCAAACTATAGTGGGATGCGGTATTGGTCTCCTGAGTTTATAATAAATGAGTTTGATAAGTTAAACTCTTTAGGAGTGAAGACTATAAAAATCACTGATGAGATGTTCCTTCTTAATAAGAAGTACTACCTCCCCTTATGTGAAGCCTTAGCGGAAAGGGAATACTCCAAAGATTTAATTATGTGGGCTTACTCTAGGATAGACACTATACGTGATCCTAAAGTTCTTAAACTTCTTAGGAAGGCAGGAATACGGTGGCTTGCTTTAGGGATTGAAAGTGCTAATAAGGAAGTTAGATTAGAGGTCTCCAAAGGTAAGTTTGAGGATGTGGATATCAGTCAGGTGGTAGAGCAAGTACATGATGCAGATATTAATATAATGGCTAACTATATCTTCGGTCTACCTGGCGATACTGAGGAGACTATGCAGGCTACCTTAGACCTGTCCAGGGAGCTTTGTACGGCTGGCTGGAACGCTTATGGAGCTATGGCCCTCCCTGGGAGCGAACTGTACGCAGAGGCCCTTAGAGACGGCAGGAGGCTGCCCTCTACCTACTCTGAGTACTCATGGTTTGGTTATGACACCCTCCCACTTTCTAATGGTATTTTATCTTCTGAGCAAATTCTAGCTTTTAGGGATAAAGCTTTTATAGACTACCATACAGATCCTAAGGTTCTATTAAAGATAGGAAATGAGTTCGGTTCTAAGGTCGTACTAAACATCATTGATATGTTAAAGGTAAAATTGAAAAGGAAGATATTAGAATGATTTCTATACTGTTTGCATCAAGAGCAAAGAATAACCGTGACCATAATCTTGTTGGATTACTAAAGTCTTTTATGGCATTTACTACTCCTGAAGAGAGGGTACACTGTGAGTTTTTAATAAAGTTCGATGAGGATGATAATGAATTGGATGAAGCTAAAGCTTTTATAGATAGGATATCATCGGAGGTTGTTGTAAAAACTTACACTTGGGCCAGAAATGGTGGAAGAAATTCCCTACATGAAGTTCAATCTTTATTGTACGGATATATTGATCCTTCTAGCAAATGGATTCAGATTATAGCTGATGATTTCGTGTTCTCCAGGCCCAGGTTTGTTACGGACATATTAAATACTGATGATAATTTTACTTTTATAGGTAAAGAAGGTTTCCCTGTGACACGTTCTATAGCTCCTTGCTTTTCTAGAAAACTCTTAGATGCGTGTTGTGGTTATTTTGGTACACAACCTAATGGAGATGGCTTCTCTTCAGGTATTAGAGAGACTTTGATTGAGAAGTATGGTATAGATGTAGGGTTAGATATACCTTATTATTATATACGAACTGCTACTAATAGTACAGAAGACTGGGAGTGTAATCATAATAAAGCTATGAAGGATTTTGAAATGCTTAATAGAACCTATCAGTTAATGGCTAAAAATATATATTTATGTATGAAGGATTCCGATAAGGATCAGGCTATTCATGCTTATAAACCTAATATCTATCCTGATCCTCTAAAGCATAAGTAAGACTATTATTATGAGTTACAAAGAAAATCGTCCGTGGGGAAGCTTTGAAAATCTTTTAGATGCGGATTACTGTAAAGTAAAGCAGATAATTATACACGCAGGCCAATCTCCCAGCTATCAGTATCATTTTAAAAGAAGTGAAGTGTGGGTAGTTGTGCAGGGTGAGGGCGAGCTAAAGCTTAATGATGAGATTACTTCTGTAGGTTTGGGTGAGATAATTCATGTGCCTGTTAAAGCTAAACATCAAATTAAAAATACGGGTGAGACTGATTTAATTTTTATTGAAGTTCAAGTAGGTGATTATTTTGGTGAAGATGATATAGTAAGGTTAGAGGATAAGTATGGAAGAGTATAAGGTTTTAATAACTACAGGGGGTATAGGAAGTCGCCTGGGTAGTTTAACTAATTATACTAATAAGTGTTTAGTAAGAGTGGGAGATAAGCCTGCTATTTCTCACATAATAGAGGCTTATCCTAGAACTACGCAATTTGTAATTACTTTAGGTCATTTTGGAGATTATGTTAAACAATTTTTAACATTAGCCTATCCTGATAAAGATTTCACCTTTGTAACTGTTGATAATTTTAAAGGTCAGAATAGTAGTCTAGGGCACTCTATTCTTCAAGCAAAGAATCACTTACAGTGCCCTTTCATTTTTCATGCTAGTGATACTATTTTAACTTCGCAAGATACGATTCCTACTCCTGATTCTAATTGGTGCGCTGGAGCTTACAAAGAATCAACCTCTCAATATAGAACATTAAATATCAGTAATGATGAGATAACTTGTATAAACGAAAAAGGTGAGTTAAATTTTGATTACCCTTATATCGGTTTGTGCGGTATAAAAGACTATCGTTTATTTTGGGAACACCTGGAGGGTCTTCCTCCTCAGTCTACCCTCTCAGATGTGCATGTCATTAATAAGATGCTTAAAACTGTTAGGTTTGAGTTTAATCTTATTAACAAGTGGTTGGATATAGGTAATTCGGCTGAGTTAAAAAAGTCTATAGAGTATTTCGGTAGTAATATAGAAGTTTTAGAGAAAGAAAATGAATCCATTTATTTCTTTGATGATTTTGTTATTAAATTCTTTTCTAACTCATCTATTTGTAAAAATAGAGTAGCTAGGGCTGAAACGCTGTACCCAATCGTTCCCAAGATTTTAGGATCAACTCTTAATTTTTACAAGTATAAAAAAGCAGAAGGTAAGTTATTTTCAAAATCTGCTACTGAGAGATCTTTTAGATCTTTTTTAGATTGGGCGCATGTTAATTTATGGGTGCAGAAGCATAAGGAAGATTTTAATAAGGACTGTATAAAGTTTTATATTGATAAGTCCTTAGATAGAATATCTTTATATTTAGAAAGTAATTCTGATTGTCTTCATGTTAATGGGGAGGATTTACCTTCTATAAAAACTCTTATGGAGAAGGTAGATGTAGCCTGGATAGGGGAAGGTATACCTAGTCAGTATCACGGAGACTTTATATTAGATAATATTATAGAAACTCCTTCAGGGTTTAGTTTAATTGATTGGCGACAGGACTTTGCGGGAGATTTAGAGGTAGGAGATATATATTATGATTTATCTAAGTTGAATCATAATTTGACGGTCAATCACTCTATCATAGATAAAGGCTTATACGATTCTTCTCCTGAAAATTGTCATATTATGTGCAACAGTACTTTAATTGCTTGCAAAAAGATTCTTCATAGGTTCATTACCGATAAAGGTTATGATCTAAAGAAGGTGGAGTTATTGACCTCTATTATTTGGATTAATATGTCTCCTCTACACTCGTATCCTTTTAATGAGTTCTTGTATAACTTTGGAAAGTATTCTTTACATAAGGCCCTAAAAAATGATTAAGTATTTCATAGGCCCGATGTCTAAAAATGTTGTAGATTCTATTTTAGAATTTACACAGGAAACGGGTAATGAAATAGGTTTAATTCCTTCTAGAAGGCAGGTAGAGTGGGATGGTGGTTATGTAAACAATTGGACTACTGAACAATTTAGTAAGTATGCTTCTAATCTTATTTTAAAGAGGGATCACGGGGGGCCTGGGCAAGGACACACAGATGACGATGGATATGAATCTCTAAAAGAAGATTGTAAATATTTAGATCTAATTCATATAGACCCTTGGAAGAAATACTCAGATTATAATAAGGGGTTAGAGTGGACTATTAATATGATAAATTTCTGCTACACTTTAAATCCCTCTATTGAGTATGAAGTGGGCACCGAAGAATCTATAAGAAGATTTGAGTGTGAAGAATTACAAACCTTTCTAAAAGATTTATCGCGTCGATTGTCTCCTGAAGTATTTAATCAAATTAAATATTTAGTAATTCAAACAGGAACCTCCCTTAAAGGTAATAACAATACTGGGGAGTATGATAAAGATAGGTTGGTAAAGATGGTGTCTGTAGCTAAAGAGTATGACCTCCTTAGTAAAGAGCATAATGGTGATTACATTTCCCCCTCTTTAATTAAGGAAAAAATGTCCTTAGGTTTAGATTCTATAAACATCGCCCCTGAGTTTGGTCTTATAGAGACTCAAACATATTTAGATCATATTAATGATGAGGGTATTTTAGATAACTTTTGGAAGGTGTGTTTAGATTCGGGAAGATGGGAAAAATGGGTTGATTCGGATTTTGATCCGTATACTCAAAAAGTAGACTTAATAAAGATTTGTGGTCATTATGTTCTGTCCAATCCAAAGTTTTTAGATGAGGTACGAAGTACTTTACCTAATATTGATTCAATTATAAAGGGTAATGTAAAAGCAAAGTTACAGGACTTATATAAGTGATGGACACTAGACCAAACACTGTATTTTGTGATATTGATGGGACGCTAGTACAACATTGCAAGCCTACTGAATTGCAAAAACCAAATCATAAGCTAGTTCTGCTACCAGGAACTGTGGATAAACTTTTGGAGTGGGATAAGGCTGGGTGTATTATTATACTAACAACAGGAAGAAAAGAGAGTCTTAGAAAAGTAACGGAGAGGCAGCTATGGGAAGCTGGTATAATATATGATCAGCTTATAATGGGGATCAGTGGCGGGAAAAGATATTTAATTAATGACAGAAAGCCTCAAGGGGAGGAAGATTATGCTATAGCCATTAATTTAAAGCGCAACGAAGGGATTGAGGGTTTAAATATATGATTTTATTTTATAATGTGTATCTGGACGATAAAGTTAGAGAGCCTGGTCTTTTTTATAGAGGGTTGTATGGGGATTACAGCGATCATGTAGATACGTTTAAATATGCGTTAGCGAGTGTGGCTGAGGCTTACCCTTGGAAGAAGGTTATTATAAATGTAGAATTAAATCCCACTATTTCGGATAGGAAAGACGAGGTTTTTACTTTTATAAAAGATCTATTCTCGTCTCACGATTTAGAATTAAATAATAAGCGTTGTGAGTATCAAAGTGATTGGCAAGATCTATATTTAAAATTAGATGATGAGTTAATATATTTTTGTTGTAATCATGATCATATTTTTGTTGATAGTAATCCTCAAGATTTTATTGAGATGGTAGATGAATTTAGAGAAGAGTTTTCAAATAAAGATGCTACTCTTTATTTCAGTCATTGGCCTGAGGTTACCAATCTTTTCCTAAGTGCTAAAGGCTGCACACACGCCATACATCCAGATCAAGGAGGGAAAGGAGGTCATGATTTAACTGTCAAGAATACGTTTGCCTTTACTACTGGGGATTGTTTTGATAGTATTCAAATCATTACCAAACAGGTCTACTATAAGTGGTGGTTTACCGGAGACTTCAATGACATGTTCCTCCCCAGGACCGATTACTTCACAGGTACTATACCTACTCAGTATGTTAAGTTTCAAGCCGTTCCCTTCAAAGAGTACTTTAGACACTTTGATGGGTACACTCACATAGGGAGCTTAGAGAAAAATCCAACACTCCAATCTAAGGCTGCTAATGTCTGTCCTCCGCTATTTATCCCCCCTGGATTTTTTGAGAATAACATTAAACTGAAGGTAGGTTATGATGATAATTGTAAAGACTCTATAAATATAAATTTAAAGAAGTCTAATTATACGGTGGTTGATCCTAGTGGAACTGATTTAAAATGCTTTCATAATCAAGTTCCTTACTTTTGGAAATCACGAATTTCTGGAGTGGATATAAACCCCTCTTATGATGAGTTAGGGTATACAAAAGAAAGAGATGAAAGTATATTATTACCCTTAACGTGCGGAATATTTCACGGTTCTTATTCTGAAGAGAAGGTTTTAGGTAAAATTATTAAGTATTGCGGTATTAAAACATGATGAAATATACTGTTAAAGAATTAGTAGACTTTGAAACAGGAATAGCGCAGTGCTTTAATAGTTCTATGATTAAAGCACCTGTTCATCTTTATTCAGGTAATGAAGACCAGATGATAGAGATTTTTAAGGAAGTAAAGGAAGAGGATTGGGTATTTTGTACATGGAGATCCCACTACCAGTGCTTACTCAAAGGAGTGCCTCCTAAAAGGCTTAAAGAGGATATTATAGCAGGCAAATCAATCACTCTCTGTTACCCTGATTACAATATTTATTCTTCTGCTATCGTAACAGGCTCCATCCCCATAGCGACAGGTAGGGCTTTTGATATTAAGAGGAAGAAAGGGACTGAGCATGTTTGGTGCTTTGTGGGTGATATGGCTGCTGAGACTGGAGCGTTTTACGAGAACCATAAGTATGCAGTAAATCTAGACCTACCTATAACTTATGTAATTGAGGATAATGGTAAGTCTGTATGTACTATAACCAAAGAAGTTTGGAACAAGTCTGAGCATTCCTTTTCAGGAGATAGTATACCTAAGATTATTTACTACCAGTACGAGACTAAGTACCCTCATGCTGGAGCAGGTAAGAGGATCCAATTCTAATGAAGTATTTTGATGAGTTAAAAAGAGCTATGGATTGGCTTGGAGAAAAGGAAGATACTTTATTTTTAGGTCAGGCTGTGGAGTACGCAGGAACCGCTATGACTAATACATTGAAAGATATAGATAAGAGCAAGCTCTTTGAAATGCCAGTTAATGAGGATATGCAACTAGGTTTAAGTACGGGGATCGCATTAGATGGTTCTGTGCCTATCTCCCTTTTCCCTAGATGGAACTTTCTGGTGTTGGCTGCTAATCAAATTGTTAATCATTTAGATAAGATTACATTAATGTCTGAAGGAGGTTACAAGCCTAAAGTTATAATCAGAACCTCCATCGGATCTCAAAGACCTCTTCACCCTCAGCATCAGCACGTAGGAGACTTCACAGGAGCCTTCAGAGCCATGTGCGATACGATGGAGGTCATTAGACTAGATGAGCCTAATCAAGTCTTTGAGGCGTACCAGAGAGCGTATGAGAGGGAGGACGGTAAATCTACCATTTTGGTAGAGTGGGGAGATAATTATAATGAAAAGTAGTTCTTCTAATAATTATAAAGGTATAACTTTTATAATTCCAGTTAAAAAAGTTTCTACAAGACCTGCAATGTTTGGTGATTGCATCACTAGCATAATTGAGAAGGCGTATGATCCTTATAAGATTCAGGTTTTGATAGGCTTGGATGAGCATGATTCAGAGAGTCTTGATTATATTAAAGAATCTATCCCTGAATATTATATGAGT
>TARA_R110001583_G_scaffold14237_2_pt1 | contig 11557 bp, 2 predicted proteins | sample TARA_R110001583 | Tara Oceans TARA_R110001583 (sample SAMEA4398432) | marine metagenome | biome: Polar Biome; feature: [MES] marine water layer (ENVO:01000295) within the mesopelagic zone...; material: water (ENVO:00002006), including particulate matter (ENVO:01000060) such as...... | reverse complement strand
TAATGTTGAAGATGATTTACAATCAGTAGCAAATCAAATTAATGGCCTTTTTCAAGTAGATATTTCACCGGGTATTAATGACACTGTTAGTATAAGTATTAGTGGTGGTGGTATTGAAAACGGAATATTAGATATTACTAATTTGGTTATAGGTGAGGGTAATCCTTTAAATGTAAGTCAATTCATTCCAATACAAAAACAACAATCCAATGTTGATATTGATAAGGCAGAAGAATTTCTTGATACAAATATATTTGAATTATTACCAGAAAGTGATTCAAGACAAGCTAGAATTGTTAGATTTTTTCAAGAATTAAATACACTACTTCCACCAACCATACCTAATTTTGGAACTCCTGTTAATAGAGATGAGGATGATAATTGGAGTGGTGCTGAACAATATAGTCAAGACAATAGTATTTCATATGCACAAAATAATCCTAATGAAACAAACATCAGTGAGGGAGAAGCTTTTTTACATAGATTAACTGATACTGCTAATGATACAAATGAAAATTTAACCATTCAAGAAATTTATGATACAATTGAACCATATTTAAAAGATATATTAGAAGACCCAATAGAACCACAAGATGATAGGGAAGAATATGAAAATCAATCGAATGGATATTTACAATTTAGAAATCCAAATCAAGGTATAATTATTCGTAACACTAATCAAGATTTTATTGAAGGATTAGACCCAAGTAATCCAACTTATTTAGATACAGGTTTTACTATTACGATGTGGGTTAGATTTTTAGACAAGGTTTCAAGTGGAACATTATTTAACTTTGGAAATCCAACAAGAGCAGAAAATCCATTTGGTTTTAAATTGGAAACCTATGTATTGAATAAAAATGATTCATATGCATCTTTATCAACACAAACAACTTGGGGTGAAGTTGTTGAAGAAGGAACATTTCAAGTAGGACCTGGTTATGATGATGCAATATTCAAAGATTCAGATGTCAGTAGATTCGTTAGATTACAAGTTAGAGAGTCCGGCGACACGACATCAACAGGTGATGATTTTGGATTAAGAGATTCTCATGTTGGGTTAGGTGGTGATTTAACATTAAATGGTACAGTCATTACACCTGGTGGTAGGAAGTCATACAATATAGGTGATTTCAATGACTTAGGGAATGATGAATTAAGACTTTTACAATCAACCTACATACCCGAAGATTTTAATGAATGGTATTTCATATGTGCAACTTATAATCCAAATGTTGATGAAGATGGTTCTAATTTCAATACTGAAACAAATCCCAACTATTGGTTAAATCGTACTGAACCATTATTAGGAAATAGATGTAAAGTAGAAATCATATCACGAAGCGATTTATTAAGAGCTCGTGGTTTTAAGGTGTAGATTATGCCAACAGGATATCAAAAAGAAGAATATTCTTATCAGTTCGATATAGATGGTGTTGAGATTGAACAAACTGTTTCACAATCTTTTAGCCCATTTAGTGGAATGGATATTGACACTAATGCATTTCAAAACACAAATCAAAGTTTAGATGATTCAAATCAAGACGGTAGAATACCTTTGGGTTGTTTTATATTCAATGAAGACAATCAATTTACAAATAATTTTCCTGATGTTTTTAGGGGTACTAAATTTAAACAAATTAAACAAAGAAACTTTATAAGAAATGGTTCTGGTGCAGGAGTTAGAAGTGAGTGGAGGTATCCATCTATAGCTGCACCCAACAATAATTATAAATCAAAACCTTACCTACCTTTAGGTGGATGGGGTTATTGTACCTATGATGCTGTATTAGATGTGAACAAGAAAAGAGACCCTTCTTTATATACTTTGGGAACTCTATTTGAAGATTCTGATATTGGTCAACAATACTTATTATCATTTAGTCAAACAACATTCGACAATAGTTATTTTGTAAATAATAATAAATATAGTGTAAATAGAGAATCTGACTACCACAATACAACAGGTTCTGCAGGGTGGTACGCTTACTTTTTTGATTATGTAGGAACTCTTGCAAGACCTCAAGTTCATTTAGACTTAATAAAATATGGAAAAACCGACTATACAAACATTGTCGGTGGTGAGGGGGAATTAGGTGCAGGCCATTATTTTGAAAACCAACCTGGTCCTAGCTATACTGCACCTGCTTCATCAACATTTACAGATGGAAACATATCATCCAATCCCCCAACTAAAGATTGGACTCCACAAAATGAAGCTGATGAGTTTTTCTATAGATTAGCTGCTGATTCATTTGATAATCTAACACACAAAGGTTTAATTCCAACTTTGGCCACCCCATATGGTTGGGATTATAATTTTAACAATTTTAAAGTTTGGGCACCAAACATTGCAAAATGGGTACGCACCTCTGAAGCTTATTCATATGATAGATGTTTAGAATTTTTAGCAACCGATATTAATGTGAGTAATTATTATTTATCAGAACAAGACAATCAACAAGGTGATGCATTTTCTTGGGATAATTCACCAGATGGTACGAATCATAATCAATACAGAACATTAAATCAAGTTATAAGAATACAAGACAACAAAAGAATAAATAAAAATGCAACGATAACAATAAGGTTTAAAATGTGGACAGATAGTAGATTCAACAATAGTGGTGAACCTTTACCTATGGTTGAGACGGGGTTATTAACAAGTGATGGAACTCTCAGTGAAGCAATGAGGACACGGGATGTAATTAATAGAACTAATGAACATGGATATTACAAATCACATGGATACAATCCAAAAGGAGAATTTAATTCACAAAGATATAATGATGATTTAAATTCAACCAATACTGTTAATAAAAAGTTTTCTGGTTTTGGTGCAATGGGAAGATTTCAAAACACTACAACTGATACTTGGGAAACATTTGAATATACATTTTCATTAGGTAGGTGGTTTCATTATGGTAGTACTGGTAATGCCAGACAAATGAGTTTTATAGTTCAAGCAGCAGGTGAAAAATTTTTAGGTAGAGTATTATTAGATGACTTTGAACTGATTGAATCATATGATTTCATACCTGATGTAAGTGTTGTGAAGAAAATATCAGCGGGTGAATATGGTACTGCAAATTTAACAAAATACTATGATAAAAAATTACAACCTGAAAAATATAAAGATTCACAGGTACCATTGACAGCACAATTTTATTTTTATCCAACTTATAAAACAGATGAAACATTTAATGTATCAAGAACACCAATGTATAGAGATTTTAAAAATGGTTTGTTTTATCTTTATGATGTTGATTGGGGTGATGGTTCACCAAAAGAATTTGTAAGTGAACCTTTACCAATTGATGAAAACAAAGCACCGTGTCACTTATATACAAAGAGTGGGGTATTTGAAGTCACAGGTACGATGATTAGAATGAAAGCAGACAATGGTGGAAAAAAAATAATAGGAATTGCACATAGTAAAAAGTTTAGAGTAAGAATAAATGTTAATGAAGGTGTTGGTGAAGACTTTGAATATTTTGGAAGTGATGGGTTTTCATTTTTACCATATAGAAACACATTACCAATCATAGGTGGCCATTCAAAAGAAAGTTCTTATTATAAAACAATTAAAAGAAGTCTTGGATTTCTGAATGATAATACTAAAATAAATATACCATTTAGATATGATGGTGATAAGTTGAAAACAGAATTAGCGTTAGTAAAAATGGAAAACCAAACTGATAGTAATTTAGAATTATTACCAAGTTATACAATTCAAAGAACTGATGAAAATAATAATGTTATATACAATGGTATTTCACCAATCAGAGAAGAATTGGGAAATGGAATTGGTGATTGTGATTTAACAAATATAAAATATTACAATGAACCAAAATCATTATATGAATTATTAGGTTTTGATGACGAAGAAATAAATAATCCAAACAACCCAAGATATTGGAAAAACATTATTCCAAAAGATTATTCTATATTTAATAGACAAGGTTTAGATAGTGAAATGATAGATACTTATTCAGAGCAAGAATGGTTAAATACAAATTATTATTATCCTGTATTACCAAAATACGACCAAAGTGGTAGATTCATTGAAGTAAATGATGAAGTAGGAGATTATATACCAAACACCTATCCAAATGATAAAACACCATTTCCATTAGAAGGAGCTATTACATCAGAAACTGATTCTGATAAAAGTTTATTAATTCACATAATAAATAGAACATTAGATAATAATGTAATAAAAGATACAAGTGGAAATAATAATTTAGGATTTGTGATTATGGATTATAAACCTAATTTTAATACTGAAACTTTATCACCTGAAAAAGTTAAAAAAATAAAAATAATAAAAACTTCAGCTAATAATGGAGCATTTTAATGGCCTTAATAGAAAATATTATTAGTTCGAGTATAGAAAGAAAACACATTATTAGAGATAAACCTTTAATCGGTGATATAAGTCAATATACATTTAATAGTGATGAATCTGATTTTTCATATGAGAACTCAACAAGTTTACCTAAGAGTAAAGATAGATTTCAAAACAAAGATTTAAACACAACTGTAGTTGGTGATAAAGTAAATGAAAGAATACTTGAAAGAAATATAAAATCAGAAGAACAAAGTTTTATTCGTATCAACAAGTGTTTTGTAGAATATGTTGGAACACCAACCCCCTTGTCTAATGTGAGTGTTACAATGTGGATGTGTTCATGGTCTTACACTAAATTGAACAACACTGTAACAACAGACACCAGAGAAATTATTTCTGATAGTGGAGCTATAAGAAAGGTTTTTAATTATCCAGGTGGTACGACTTCAGCTAAAGATATTAGAGTGTTCACTATTGAACTTGGAGATTTAAGTTCAGGAGAAAATGTGGGAAATCTTTCAGCTCTTGAGGGTGTTAACCTTATATCTAATATAATTAGTAATAGTACCGACCCTAATTTTGATACAGAACCACCTTTAGAGATGGGTGCTATTAGTGGTATTAATCCTAATTATGGGGAAAACGTAAATGGAGTTATAGACATAACATATGCTATTAGAAAAGATATTGTTACTGAAACCTCTACTTCACGACTTTTTAATGTAGATGTCTTTAATCCACTTTATTTAATTTTTGAATTAAAAGGAGACGCACCAGGTAATACACGAGATTCTATATATCAAATTTTTCAAATAAATAATCTTGACTTGGGGCAAAACCAAAAGACTTTTTCATTTGATGAAATGTTCGCTATAGAACATGTAAATGATATTGGGGATAGTAATTCACCAGAAGACCCAGCACTTAAAATTACAGATTTAGAAATTACGATAGATACTAAGAATATTGCAGCACAATCTAATACATTTAGTGATGCATCCAGTTATAGCCCTTATTTCCCATTGGTTAAACCATCTCCCCCATTTTTGGCGAGAGATAGATATAATGAAGGTAGTGGTTTTAATTTTGTTGATGGAATAGACTTTAATTTAGCAAAATCATTTTTTTTAACCATATCACCAAAACAACAATTAATGAACAATGAAAATGATGGTATTGATTTTACTGGTGAGTTAAGTAACACATACAAAGTCTATGTGGATTATTTTCCAAAACAAAAAATAGGAATATTTAATACTAATACGAATCAACTTGAGTCTGATATATATTTAGGTGAGTATCGTAATAATCAAAGTGATGAAATACAATCAATGGGTTCATCACCAGCTTTAGTTAGTTTTGAATTTGAAATAATATCTGGTTCGGATAATACATTAGAAACTCTTTATCCAGGTGCTGGAAACCAAAATGACCATCTAGCTGCACCTAATTTTTATTATTTTGTACTGAATTGGGATGATAAAGACAATGAGATAAAATCATTAGATGATTGGTTAGATACAAGACCAACAACTATTGAAGAATTAACAGAATTACAACAAGACAATTTGTATTTACCTTTTAGACATTACCAAAAAAGATTTGGAGTACAAAATGGAAAAGCACAAATTAGTATTGATAGATTTGAAGAGAATGGTAGGCCTGTAAATTTATACACAACACCTGGAATAAAAACAATAAAAACAATTATGTTTAATTCTAATTACGGATATGGTACGGGTGGAGCTGTTGGGAGATGGAAATTAATTACTTCAAGAATTTACATTGGTGTATCGAAAAGTGAATCTCCTGATTTTGGTCAAATTGGTGGTGATGAGTATACAACAATTCCATGGCCATACACTACTCCAATTATTGGTGGTGTGGATGATAATTCAAAATACAAAAAAAGTATTAGAGAATCAATCAGCTGTGCAAAACTTAGTTTTACTGATGTTATAGATGAAGAACTTTTAAGTAATGATTTAGAAAATGATGAAATGGGTAAATCAATAAATCAAATGGATTTAGAACAAGTAAGATACTTTAACAAAAGTTATGATATTAATTCATTATTAAACATATCTACAATACCTTTCTATGATGATTTTGATTATTGGGATGGTGGCTCCATATCATCAAGTTTTTCAGAGGAAAGTTTAGTCGGACAGATACTTATAAATGACAACTTAGATTTAGATTTAAGACAAAGTTGTAAATTAGAATTAAATACAGGTAATTTAACTGAAAAATCAATTTATGATTCAAGTGGTAATTCAAACAAAGGATTATTAATTGGTGATTATAAAATTAAAAAACCGAATAAAGGTACACCTATGAGAAGAGATTCTTTTATAAAAGTTCCAAAGAAAACCGATAACACGAATGGAGCTCTATAATGACAAGTTTTGAATATGAATTTAATCAACAAGACAAAGAATTAGTCATTAGTCAAGATAGTGGAACATTTAGTGGTACGGATTATATTCGCTTAACCATTTATCCACAAGAATCTATTAACAACATTGTTACACTTCCAAATACTAATGCACAAGCTATATTTTATTCTTCATTAGCTAATAATGTTCTAATTGATGTTTCACCCTTTGGTGTGGGAGTAACTACACAAACTTTTAGAAACATTGGTACAGATAATAATTTAGATACAAATCAACCCTATAATGATTTTCAAATATATCAAAATGGTGATGACATATACATAAAACCAAATGAAATATTTAATACATTTGAATTACCTGAAGGTGATTACAGAATACAAATTGACTTTTTAAATCAATTCAATTTTGCTGATTCTTTTGTAATAAAACAAATATCAACTTCGAGAAAAGAAGTCAGACTTAAACCTTTAAATGTTAAAATAGTAGATGGTGATGATATTATTCAAACACTGTCAGATACACTAAATGAAGGAACTGATAAGTATCAATTTAGACATATATTAAATATTGGAGATGGTAACCATAATAGAATAATGAATTATGCTGTTGATTCGGTAACTGATGGTCTAAATAATCAATCTTTAATTTTAAAATTATACGAACCATTACCGAGTAATATTACAAACTTGTCATTTGTGACTCTTGAAAAAGAAGTATTAACAACACAAACTCAAGATATATTTTATTTCTCTGATGTACCTGATATATTTTTTGGTGATGGTTTATTACCAGACCAACAAGAAAACTGGATTAATTCAGTCAATCAAGATATTATTTTTGAAAATTTAAATGAATTAGCTCTTTCTGCCTCCATAAATGATATTGAAATAAATGCAATTATTTCACAAAGTCAATATGGTTATCCAAATTTAAATACAGATTTCAATGAATTTTCAAATCACACAAATTTTGGTTCTGCTAAAAAGAAACTTGAAAATTTTAGAACAAAAGTAGAAACCATTCAGGGACATTATTCAGATATATCAGAATCTTTATATTCGTTAGGTGTAGCTATAGGTGGAGATTCAAATTTTGTAACTCAAAAAAGAATAAATTTATTTAAAAAAATAAATGCAGAAATTTCAAATTTTACACCTTATGAAAAGTTTTTATATTTTGATGGTCAGAATGATACAACATCTTCAGCTCCTGGTTTGGGTAGAAATTATGCTCACACTGTTGCTGTAACTGAAGACTCTAATTTTGAACAATTAAATCAATCAGATGGTTTTAAATTTGTTTATAAAAATTCAAACACATCAAGTTTAAATCCTAAAATTAAAATTTTTGATGACAAATACAAAATACAAGACAAACCATTTTTTAATCATAGTAGTTCTGTTTATCTTTCATTTTTATTAAAAGGTACTGATGATTTACAAATAAATAGAAACATTGACAACCATAATTCTGATGGTTTTGAAAAAAATAAATTCTATTTACCATATGATACAATGTACACTGCTTCAATACTTCAACCAAGTGTAACTAGCAGTGAGTATAGAAGATTTGTATTTGAAGCATCAGCATCTTATTTTGTACCAAATACAGATGGTAATGATATGGCAAATTTAACATTAGATGATTTTGATGCAGGTTCATCAAAAATTACAATTCTACATACTGATATTAAAACAGGTTCAAGTGATATAAAAGATTCTACTAATCAGTATCCAACTACTGTTATAAGTGAAAGTTCAGGTGCACCTTTTAAAGGTTCAATAATGCCAGCTGGTGATTTATTTGTTCTTAATTATACATCAGGTTCTGCATTATCACAATCGTTTATTACAGATGTAAAAGTAACATTTAATAACCCAACAGATGTTTTACCATTTGATAATGTATATAAAACAACTTCAGATAATTGGCTTACTTGGTATAATGGAATGTTAACAAAAGCAGAAAACTTTGATACTGATAACATACATTCATTTGAAAATAATTTACCTCTTTATATTCAAGATAGTTCTGACTTTCAAGATATGAAAGACTTTTTAAATTTACAAGGTGAACAATATGATTTAATTAAAAACCACATTGATTCATTGTCTACATTACATAAAAGAGGGTATAAAAAAACCGATTCACCACCCGATGAAACTTTACCAATATTATTATCTAATATGGGTTGGGAGGCTATCAATCCGTTTTCTGGAAGTTTGTCTGAAACATTAGGAAGTTTTCTAAAAGGTATAGGTTCTATTGATGATATTAAAAACAATACTTGGAGAAAAAATTTAAATAATTTAATACACATTTATAAATCTAAAGGAACAACAAATTCAGTAAGAAGCTTATTAAATATTTATGGTTTTCCTCCTGATATTTTACAATTCAAAGAATTTGGTGGTTCAACAGAAGAATCAAATCCAAGAATTTTTACAGATAATCCACCATCAGATACTGGTGTTGATTTATCATTAGATAATGAAACAGGAAGTTTTTCTTTTACATCAAAGAAACAAAAATTACATACTTATAGAATTGGTGGAGATAATTTAAAAGTTCTTTCTACAGAACACTATAGAAACAGTGCACCTGTAGAAACTATTGAATTTGTATACAAACATGTAAAAGCTTTTAAAGACCAACAAATTGTTACGAAAGCTGCTCATGCAACTCTTGATACTGAATTATTTGATTTAAGATTAGTTCCAAGTAATACTAATAGTGCAGCTGTCGCACTAAATGCAGTATCATATTCTTTTGAATTTAGATTAAATAATTCAAACTCAGGGTCTTTCGAAATTGCTGACAATGCTGTTTCAATGTCAACTAATTTTTTAAATATGAACGATGGACAATTATGGAATGTGATGTTACAAAGAATGACATCAAGTATTAGTGGAAGTGGAACTAATGAATATAGATTACATACTGCATTACAAGATAACAACTCTATAAAAACATATGGTTATGTTACAATGTCAGTTAGTGGTGGTTTAACAAATACTTATCTCACTGGTGGTGATACAATGACTGGTTCAGTACATGGTAGAGATTATTTTGCAAACCAAAATTGGCCTGGTACAGGTTCTTTTGCAGGTGCGTCATCTGTTGGTAACTTAAATTTTGGTGGTAGATTTTTTCCAGAGGTTGTGTCTACAAATCCTGAAATGACAGGTTCTTTAGCAGAAATTAGAGGTTGGTCAACAGCATTAAGTACATCTAAATTTAGACAACATACATTAAACAAATTTTCAACTGTTGGTAATTCAATTACTGCACATAAAGATGAATTAGTATATCATTTTAAATTAAATGAAAATTACTCAACTGCATCAGTATCTGCGTCTGTACAAAATTTAATAATTGTAGATTCATCACCAACAACAACTTATTCAAATTATTCACTTACAAAAGATAGTGGATTTTTTACAAGTTCATCACTTTATGGTTTTGATAATATTAATAGCACAAGATTAACTTTACAAGATAACTCTCAAAAACAAAACAATAAAAATGTAATTATAAACATAGAAAAATCACCTATAAATAATTTAGATGCTTTTAATCCGGCTGTTGATTCACTAACAAATCCAAGAAATAAACAAGCAAGAATAATAACATCAAATAAATTAGAAATGTATCGTTCACCACAAGACTTTGTTGATGACTTTATTTTAGATAATGTGAGTGGTTATAATTTAGAAAGATTATATGGTAATCCAAGAGAGTATCATTCACAATCATATGGTGAATTAGATACATTTAGAGAAACTTTCTTTGATGCACATCCTGTAATTGTGGATACAAATAAATTTATTAGAGCTTATGAAAGTATATATAATCCAACTCTTGATGAACTTTTACAAAAAGTAGTTCCAGTTAGAACAACACTTAGTGATACAAAACCTTCTTTTGGTGTAGAGATAAGGCCAACAATATTAGAAAAACAAAAATATGAAAATGAAGAACATAGTATAGAAGCTAATCCAAATACCGGAATAGGTTCTATTGATGTTGATTCTATTACACATATTCCTAGCTCAAATTATGAGACAATAAAAGAAGGAACAATACAAGGAGCTCCATCCAATAGTGGTTCATTGGAGTTACCATTAAGTGTAACGATAAAAGTATCTGACTCTGGTAGTGTTGGGAATCCTTATTTGGGATTTGCATATACTTCTTTGAGTAGTTCAATTGAAAATCCATACACTGTTTCAATATCACCATTACCAACTTATGGTGGTTCAACTGTTGTTACTACTAAAGATGGAGTAATAGATTATGCTTCAATAGTAAATGAATCTTTTGTAGATATTCATAAAAATTGGGGTATAGGTGGTAGTGATACTCAATTTATAAATTACGCTGGTGGTAAATCAAGTGTTACTGATGATTATAATACTTATCATATAGATACAAGAAATGTGTTTCATGCTATTGGTGATAATGAATATTATTCGGCTTCAGCAGGTCAAGCTTCTAATTTTGATGACCCTAATAGGTTTTTTAATAGATTGATGATTGATACTGATTTTCATTCTAATGTAACTTATGAATCATTCATATCTTCCTCAGCTTCATCAATTGATGGGGCTATTGTATCTGGAAGAATGATGGGCAAAACAAGATATTTTATAACAAGTTCAAATGGTGAGATTACTTTACCATCAAATCATGTTACTAAATTTAGTAATCCATTTAAAGAACAAATGATAAATGGAACACAAAATACAGAACCAGGATTTCTAAATGTTAGATATGAAGATTATTCAACTGCTTCATTTTATAGAGT
>TARA_R110001583_G_scaffold57677_1_pt1 | contig 11559 bp, 9 predicted proteins | sample TARA_R110001583 | Tara Oceans TARA_R110001583 (sample SAMEA4398432) | marine metagenome | biome: Polar Biome; feature: [MES] marine water layer (ENVO:01000295) within the mesopelagic zone...; material: water (ENVO:00002006), including particulate matter (ENVO:01000060) such as...... | reverse complement strand
TGAATATCGAGAAGAGTTTATCAATTATTTAAACTCTAAAAAGCTAACTAAAGAACCTAGAAACCTATATGAGCCAATCACCTATATTTTAGGATTAGGAGGCAAAAGACTTAGGCCTGTATTGGTTCTGCTAACAGCCGAAATTTTCAATACTGATTATAAAAAAGCATTAGATGCTGCGTTGGCAGTAGAAGTATTTCATAACTTTTCATTGGTACATGATGATATTATGGACGATGCTCCCGTTCGCAGGGGGGAAACAACTGTTCATGAAAAATGGGATATAAATACCGGAATTCTATCAGGAGATGCTATGTTAATTATGGCCTATCAGCTTTTTGAAAATTATGACCCTATAGTGTTTCGTGATTTAGCTAAATTATTTAGTAAAACTGCCTTAGAAGTTTGTGAAGGGCAACAGTATGATGTCGATTTTGAGACTCGCGATGATGTGATGTTACCAGAGTATCTGAAAATGATAGAATTTAAAACTGCGGTTTTAGTCGCTGCAGCTTTGAAAATGGGTGCTATTGTAGCAGGGGCATCTGAAACTTCTCAAGAACATATATATGCTTTCGGATTAAATCTTGGGATAGCTTTTCAATTACAAGATGACTATTTAGATGTTTTCGGAGATCCAGAAACCTTTGGCAAACAAGTTGGGGGAGATATTATTGAAAATAAAAAAACCTTCTTATACCTAAAAGCTTTGAGTTCCGGTTCGGAAATGATGACAAAAGAGCTTGAGCATTTATATTCGATACAGCCTAAGGAATCTGAAACAAAAGTAAATGCGGTTCGTTCTATTTTTGAAAAAACTAAAGCTGATGAAGCTACACGGGTTGCAATTTCTGATTACACAAAGAAGGCTTTTGAGGTGCTAAATGAAATGGATATAGAAAAAAATAAGAAAGATTTGTTACAGCAGTTTGGAGAGAATTTAATGAATAGAACGGTTTAAAATAATCGTTTAAAAAATGCTTTTATAAAAGGAGTTTTTGGGCAGGCATTTATATAGATAATATCTTCTCGTAAATTGGTTTTCTCATCTAAAAATTTAAACACCATTTGTGGACTTAATGATTTAAATAAGGATTCAAAAACTTTATAACCATTTGCATTATCGAAATGCAATACATCAAGAAATAGAAGGTCATAATACCAGAATTTATTCTTGAGTTTTAATTTTTTTAAAGGTTCTCCATTTTTAATGTAATCGATCAGCTTAGGTATTTTATTTGCTGTTTTCATTAATGTATATCCTGTACTCGGTTTCGCCCATCCACCTGCAGTGCCTATATATCGAATTCTTTCTGTATGATGTTCTCTAAAATCATAAGCGGTCATCGGTATGCTACCAGCTTCTTTATCAATAATTTCATATGATTCACATTTATACCTATCCCAAATATATTTTTTAATAGCCTCTTCATACTCTTCTTTTGGTAATAATTTTTCAGAAAAGAGTGTGTACTCTATTAGTGCGGTTTTATTTGAATATGGTAAAACATACATAAAGCGAGTGTTCCCTTTTTGAGGAATTGAAAAATCCATGTAGGTGACTTCAGAGGCATCAAATACAGGCTTATCTGTTTTTATTTCCCAGCCAACAAAATGCTGTTGTAATACAGGATATTTTTGTTGCTGGGTAGTCATTTTATAATCAAAAAGACTAGTGAATATAAACGTGCCTACATAGCTGTTGTTTAAAGTCATCACAGTAACCTCTGTACTTGTTTCTAGTAAATCTACTACCTCTTCTTGTTTGAAAGTAATGTTCTCATAACCTTCGATTCGATTTAAATAGTGATCGTAAAAATCGATTCCCCTTATCATTTTATAGGAGTAGGGATCAATTTTAGTTTTTTTTGAAATTTTAGTACCTTCAAAAAGGATGTTATCCCATTCCTTATGAACAATAGTATCGAATTGTCCTTTTCCTTTTTCCCAGTAGCACCATGTACGATCGTTGGCTTTTTTAGAATTTTTATCTAAGATTAAAATCTTTTTTTGTGCGAAAAAAGAATCCCTTCCCATGGCATCGGCAAGTAATAAGCCAGAAGCCCCGGCACCTATTATAATATAATCGTAGTTGTTCATGGATTTTTAAGAATGCAATTAAAAGCGACTAATCGTAGAACTCAAAAATACAAAATAGCATTAGTCTTTTTATCTTAATTTAAGGTGTATCGTAACCCAAGAAATGATCTTATACCTTGATTGGGTCCATAAACATAAGTAGGGTCAAAGGTTAAAGCGTTTGGGTTATTGGCTGTGGCAACTGCATTTCCATTATTGTCAAAAGTAACTTCTTTATCGAACGGGTCGTTCGCACGTGCAATTATAAATGGATTGCCATTGTTGGGTGTCCAGTTTAATAAATTCTTTATCCCTGCATAAATTTCAAAATTCTTCATTCCGCCATAGGTAAACTGAATATTTTGAATACTCCATGTGGGTGAAAAATCTCTTCTGGGGTCACTACCTCCTAAAGTCGGTAGTCGCATGGGGCCATATAGATTACCGGTATAATCTAAGGTCAAATGCCATGGTCTTATCGTATAGCTCAATCCCCAATTCGCTGAATAACTTTCGGTAAGTATTTGTCTTTTTGTAATTCCATTTTCGGTATTACTGACGTCTTGTAAAGTGCCACCGAACATTACCTTAAAGCTATTGGGTAAAGCGATATCTACATTTGCGCTAACTCCTTTCGAAACTGATTTTCCGTTTAAGTTATCATAAATAATTTGATTGGGATTAGTGTCATAATCTGGTATTATGATATTTTGAAAATTTGTGTAAAAAAGCGACGCATCTAATGTTACAAAAGTGCCATTACCACTATATATTTTCTTGAGATAATTTAAATTCACATTAAAAGAACGCTCTGGTTTTAGTTCTTCGGTAATTACAACTTCACGTGAACCTGTTAGTGCAGCATGTTCTTCCGTAAATAAATTTACGACCCTAAAGCCAGTGCCTGCATTTAATCGCAGAATGTCATTATCGGTAAACTTAAATCGATAGGCACCTCTAGGTGTAAAAATGGATCCATGTCGGTCATCATAGTCATATCTAGCTCCTAATAATAAAGAATGCTTTTTGTTGAAGGCTATCTCATCTTGTAGAAAAACACTAGGTATAACTACCTCGTCAGGTTTATTGCCATTAATATCTGAAGTTGCCGGAGTGTTGTCGTCATAGTAATTATACCGTAATGCAGTACCTGCCAATATACTATGCTTGCTTAGAATTTTATCCCAAGTTAGTTGAGTGAAACCAATACGCTGGTCAGCTAGGTAAGGTACGTCACCATAAACAGAGTTTTGACTATGGTCGTTATATGAAAATGATAACATCAATTGTTCTTTAAAGGGTAGTTGGTACTTACCTAAAACTTCCCATCTACGGGTGTAAATACTTTCACCATAGATTTCATCTCCACCTCTAAATTCTGGTGTCCATTGCATTTCGCCTCCCCAGCGATCTTCATAAAAAAAGCGACCAGCAAGTGTGAATATGCGTGATTTTTTCCTTTCAAAGTTCCATTTCTGAAAGACTGAAATTCTATCTTGTAAGGTGAGGTCTGTAAAGTTATCTCCATTATTATCGATTGGGTTATCGTACTTGAAATAATTGACACCTAAAAGTAAACTGGTTTTTTTTCTGATAGTTACTTTGGTACCAATATCAAGGTTGTACTCCCCCCAATCCGTAGCAAAACTATCAGCTGAAAATACTGGTGCCGTAAGGTTGTTTTTAGTGATAATATTAATTAATCCACCTACGGCTTCACTTCCGTAGAGCGTAGAAGCAGGACCTTTAACAATTTCAATTTGTTCTATGAGTGAATTAGGTATGCCAGATAACCCATAAACTGTACCTAGTCCACTAACAATAGGCATGCCGTCAATTAACACTAGGGTATACGGCCCCTCTAATCCGTTAATATGTATATCTCCTGTATTACAAACGTTACAATTTACTTGTGGCCTAACACCATTCACGTTTTGTAGCGCTTCAAAAATGCTCGCTGTTGGGTTCTTTTTAAAAAAAGTAGGTTTATACACTTCAACCGGTACCGGACTTTCTAATCTGCTAACAGGTTTTAATGTTCCAGTTACTACCATTTCATCTAAAGATTCTATAGAAGGCACTAGAGATATGTTTATTAACTGATTTTCACCTTCTTTTATAATAACGGTCTTGCTAAAGGGCGAATAACCAATTGTTGAGGCTATTAATGTGTAATTCCCTGGCGGAATATTTTTTAATTCAAACAACCCATCTTCGTTAGAAGAAGTGCCAACTTGGGTATTTTTTAAATATATATTGACAAAAGCAACAGACTCTTTTTCTGCTAATACCTTTCCTGAAACCGATACATTTTGCGCGTATCCGATATTTAACACTAAAGATATGAAAAGAATTAATTTATTTTTAATCATCTAAAAAATTATTTAGACAAAACTAAAAAATTGTTTTTACATATAAAAATGTATTTTTGTATTTATATTAATTTGAGATGACCTTATCAGAAGAAGATTACATTAAAGCGATTTATCATTTAAGTCAAATCGATAACAAATCGGTGGCTACTAATGCTATTGCCGAACAAATGATGACCAAACCTTCGTCAGTTACTGACATGGTGAAAAAATTGTCTGAAAAGTCCCTGGTACATTATAAAAAGTATCAAGGCGTATCATTGACTGAAGAAGGAAGATTGGTGGCGCTTTCTATAATTAGAAAACATCGTCTTTGGGAAGTGTTTTTAGTAGATAAACTTAATTTTTCTTGGGATGAAGTTCATGTGGTGGCTGAGCAGTTAGAGCATATAAAGAGCGATGCGCTTATTGATAGATTAGATGCACATTTAGGGTTTCCGAAAGTTGACCCGCATGGTGATCCAATACCAACAAAAGAAGGGACATTTAAAAAGTCGGTTAAAAAATTAATAAGTGAGTTACCTATTTTGAGTGAAGGGGTTTGTGTGGGTGTAAACGATTCATCGGCCGCATTCTTAAAGTTTTTGGATAAGAACAAAATTGCTTTGGGTGATACATTTAAAATTTTAGATAGGGAGGAGTTTGATGGCTCAGTTTCAATATCAACAAGATTGGGAATCATTAGAATTTCCGAACAGATTGCGTCAAATTTATATTTAGAAATTAATGACGCTGAATAAGAATTTAACTATTTACAATTTTATGTTATGCAACAAATAATTGATTATTTTGAATCTATAGATCCAGTTTTGGCTGCGTTTTATGCTACATTGTTTACTTGGGGATTAACGGCTGCTGGTGCTGCATTAGTTTTCCTTTTTAAAGGAATGAACCGTGCGTTGTTAGATGGCATGCTAGGTTTTACTGGTGGCGTCATGGTTGCTGCCAGCTTTTGGAGCTTATTGGCACCTGGTATTGAAATGAGTCCTGGAGAAGGGTTTGTAAAAGTAATTCCTGCTGCGGTAGGGTTTCTGCTCGGTGCCGCTTTTATTTTTGGTTTGGACAAAGTACTACCTCATTTACATATCAATTTCAAGGAAAGTGAAGCGGAAGGTGTTAAAACGCCATGGCACAGAACTACATTATTGACCTTAGCAATAACCCTTCATAATATACCCGAGGGTTTAGCAGTTGGTGTTCTCTTTGGTGGTGTTGCAGCAGGTTTTGATGGTGCAACAATTGGTGGTGCAGTAGCTTTGGCTTTAGGCATTGGATTACAAAATTTTCCAGAAGGTTTTGCAGTAGCCATGCCACTGAGGCGACAAGGACTTAGTCGAACAAAAAGTTTTATGTATGGCCAAGCTTCTGCACTAGTAGAACCGGTTGCTGCTGTATTAGGGGCTTGGGCGGTAATGACCTTTCAACCTATTTTACCTTATGCGCTTTCTTTTGCAGCTGGTGCTATGATTTTTGTTGTAGTTGAAGAAGTAATACCAGAAACACAACAAGATAAGTATACCGATATTGCGACAATGGGCTTTATAGGCGGTTTTATTATTATGATGACTTTAGATGTTGGTTTAGGTTAGACGATGTAGAATAAGGTTGTGATAAATAAATCATCTAACTGTTTTTAACGGTAACAGTAATTTAATACCACTTTTACCGTTTAATCAATTGGGAGTTATAACCATTTACTTTTATGAATTTATGCGCTTGAATAAGAATCATTGGGTTTGGACAGTTACGTTAATACTAACTGTAATTCTCTGTGCTGTAATTTTAATACTGCACTTTAAAAACTGGGTAGGTAATGATAGCGAAAGTCTAAAGTTGAGATCGGGTTTTTATAATGTTGAAATTCCATATACGGAATTAGATAGTGTAGTTCTGGTAGAACGAATTCCACCAATGGTACGCTTAAATGGTTTTTCAGCTTTAGATAAGGAGAAAGGAATTTTTAGGGAGTTCAAAGATTCTCTTACCAATAAGAGAGTTCATGTATTTGTAGATAATATTAGTCAACAAAAAGTGAAATTGGTGTATAAAGATTCTGCGAATCTATTCTTCAATCTAAAGGATTCAGTTGAAACCGTCGAACTTTTTAATGATTTAACGGCTAAATTAAATTCGGTTAGCATTTCTAATTAATTAGTCATGCAAAAAGTTTAATGCTTTTTTAATACCTAGAAAGAATATGGCATTAAAATTGGAATTACTTTTAAAATTGAATTTTTGAGGTATGGTGTTTAGGAAATTATTTTTACTCTTCGTTTTTGTGTTTGTTTCAAATGTAATTAGCGCTCAGCATAATCTTAGTTTGAATATAGATGGCGTAGCTTCTGAAAAGGGTAATATATGCTTTGCTATTTATACCAATGAAAGCTCTTTTTTAAAGTTTGATAAGGTTTATAAGTCAGGCTCAGAGAAAGCCGTAAAAGGGAACACTGCTTTTAATATTACCGATTTGCCTGATGGTGACTATGCCATTGCAATTTTTCATGATGCTAACGGTAATAAAAACCTTGATACGAATATTCTAGGAATTCCTAAGGAGCAGATCGCATTTTCGAAAGGTAAAATGAAAATGTTCGGTCCGCCAAAATTCGATGAGTGTGTATTTACATTTGACTCTAATATGGAAATGAAAATTAATCTCCAGTAAATTCCATCAGTATCTTAGTATTTTAATCATTCCGTTCGATTCTTGAGAACCATAGCTGACAGCATTTGCACCTGTTAAAATTATAATTTTCAATAACCTCGTTTGTAGAATGAAAAGAATTAACAATAATTTGATTGTTGAGAACGTATTATGGCTCTTGATTCCCAGCTGATGAAAACGAATTAACTGTTTTGTTGATGACAGGTAGATTGTTATGAAGTACAACGCCGCGCATTTGAGTTATACGTGGCATAGAGATACATTCGCTCTATTTATATCCTTTATTCTTCGTTTAAAGATGTAGGCACTATGCTCTTAGTTAATTTTTGTGATGTGCCACAACTACCTAAAGTAACCATTACTACCAATAGTAAAACTGATATAGAATTTTTTATATTTTAAAATAATGTATGAGTCAATATATGAATTTAAAAGACGTTGATAGTATCTTTGAAATAAAACGGTATGGTATTAGTAGCACAGTTGGTTGGAGCATTATTAGGCTTGTTAGCGGTAGTTTTTGGAGCCTTTGGTGCCCATTTGCTTAAAAAGACATTTACCACGGATCAATTGAGTAGTTTTGAAACTGGTGTAAAGTATCAAATGTACCATGCTTTACTTATATTGATGTTGAGCTTTAATCTCAATCTCGAAAGCTCTTTAGAGAAAAGTATGATATTCTGTCTTTTAATCGGAACGTTTCTTTTTTCTTTCAGTATTTACGGACTTTGTATTACTGCATCCAAAGGAAAAAAGATAAAAATTCTTGGACCAATAACCCCACTGGGCGGACTTTTTTTGGTGATAGGATGGGGATTGCTACTTTATCACTTTATCAAAAATTTGATTTAAGTTTATTCAGAAGAAGCAGAGGTAAACTCCTTTATAGCTGAATTGGGTTCCATTATTGCGTAACCTTTCCAGAATTCTGGATCATATTTCGGCATATAGGTGGGAGATATGGCATTGTTTTCTGTAAAAGTATCAAAAGTAGTTTGACTGATGTTTTCGGACTCAAAAACAATCATTTCATTTTTAACTACATTAATGAATACGAAATCTAAATCGGCAGATAACTCGTTCTGTTTGTTTCTACCTTTTACAATTTTGTTTTTTTCAATGATTTTTAAAGGCCTTCTTAATCCTATTCTAGTGCCGTTTTCAGATTCAAGGTAGCGTAAACCGTAAAAACCAGTAGTACCCTTGCTGTAAATTATTTTTCCTTTTGAAAGATACTGGTTGGCTGAAACGCCCAATAAATTGAATTTTTTAACAGGCTTTACATTTGTGTAATCGACTTGAAGTATGGCGAAATCATCAGAGTTAACATATAAAGTGCCTTCAAAGTCGGCAGAACCGCTTGGTTGAAATGAAATTACATATACTGCGTCATTTCCTAGATAGGTAAATTCTTGTAATGTAAAATCGTACTTTCTGGTTTTGGTAATAAAGTTAAGGTCTGTATCTTCTTGTGTTGGTAAACCATTTAAAATAGTACTCAAATTTCCTTTTTTCCAATTGGCATAATTTTTTTGCTCCTCTTCCTTGTTTTTCTTTTTTTCTTCGAGCTTTTTATTTACCGCTGCCACATCTGTTGAGTCAATCTCGTCCTCAAAAAGTTGGCTAACTTCATCAGCATCTACCTTAGTTCCGAAAAGGCCTGATTTAATTTTAAAATATGAACCTGGTTTTACGTTGTCCTTAAGGATTTCATTAAATTTTTCTTCTAATTTCTCGGCATCCAGATCTTTACTTTTGTCAAATAATTTTGAAGCTTTTAGTAAGTCAAGTTTTTGTGTTTCTTTAGTATAATTGCCATATAAGTCGCCCACTATTTCAGAGTAATAGCTGTTGTTTTTAGGTATTGTAGCTATTACGCTATCTAAGAACTGTTGGTTTAATATGTCAATGGAAGATTTTTTAACCTTAAAGTCACTTTTCGTCCAACGGTCAAAACTAGATTCTCTATGAAATAGTCTTTTTTTGGTAAGGTCATCAGTATAATTCTTTTCTAAGTTGTCTTCTACCAAATCCATTATTTCATCTGCAGTGTAATTCTTATTTGAAACAATAACTTCTTTAAGTTCAATTGCTTTAGGTATAAGAAATATTCTATTAGTAGTGAATTCAGAAATGGGTTTAGAGAGAGTCTCATATCCCATTGAAGAAATAATCAAGGTATCAGATTCTTTTATGGTTTCATTTAGTATGAAATTAAAGTTTCCTTCCTCATTGGTGATAACTCCCTTTTCCTTTAGTTGAACAGTGGCGTAGGGTATGGCTTGCTTGCTAATACTATCTAATACAAATGCACTTAAATTCTGAGCATTTGAATTAAAAATGTTAAAGACTAAAACAGTTATTAAAGTGAAGAGTAGTTTTTTTAAATACATGGGGTTCGATTATTCTTAGGCAATCTAGACGAACCTAAGTAAGAAACGTTACAATTTTAGAAACTGTTATGAGTCTTTTAAATCTTATTTAACTAAAATTTGAAGTTTTTATAAATGTGTGAAAAGTATAATTAAATTTAATGGCAGCCACAATCATTTTGCCCACATGCTTTTGAGCTACTCTTTTTACCCGACCAAAGAGATTTTGGAATAAAAAACTTGGTAGCAATATATCCTACCGATATGGCTAAAGTGATGTAAACTAATATGTGTTGTAAAATGTCCATTTTATTTTAATAATTGATAAGCGATTAAAGCAACAATATACGCAAAAAGACTCATGAAAACTAGTTGCCCAGCGGGCCATTTCCAAGAATTTGTCTCTCTTTTAACTACAGCCAAAGTACTCATGCATTGCATAGCGAAAGCGTAAAATAGGAGTAGGGATATGCCAGAAGCCAAATTGAAAAGAGGCTTATTTGTTCTAGGGTCGACTTCTGCAGCCATTCTGTATTTAATGGTTTCTACTTCATCGTTTCCAACACTATAAATAGTGGCCAAAGTACCTACAAATACTTCCCTGGCAGCAAAGGATGTTAGAACGGCAATACCAATTTTCCAATCGTAACCAAGTGGTCGAACAATAGGTTCTATTGCTTTTCCCATATATCCCATATAGGAGTGTTCTAATTTATAACTTGAAATTTCTTGACTTAATGCCCGTTCTTCCAGTTCTTTAATTTGCATCTCGGCAGTTTCTACACCTTCTTCTATGTCGGTCTTAAGTCCGTTCTGCTTGTTTTCTATATAAACTTCACTAAAGGTGTTAAACCCTTGCTCTTTTACTCTGTTGGTTACAATAGTTTCTGCATTCTTAAATTCATCTGAAAATCCGTTTGAGCCTAAAAACCAAAGAATAATTGAAATGGCAAGAATTATTTTACCGGCCCCAAAAACAAAGCTTTTAGTTTTCTCAAGAACCGTATAACCAACATTTTTAAGTAATGGTAATTTGTAATTAGGCATTTCAACTACAAAAAACGATTTACTCTTGATATTTAATATCTTATTTAAAATAAGCGCGGAAAAAATTGAAGCTCCAAAACCTAATAAATACAATAGCATTAGTGTCAGCGCTTTGTAACTTAAACCTAGTAGGCTGCCTTCAGGAATGACCAATGCTATGATAATCAAATAAACAGGTAGTCTAGCAGAACACGTAGTAAAAGGGACAACCAGTATGGTAATAAGCCTTTCTTTCCAGTTTTCGATAGTTCTCGTGGCCATTACCGCTGGTATAGCGCAGGCAGTACCAGAAATTAAAGGCACAACACTTTTACCACTTAAACCAAAAGGGCGCATTATTCTATCCATTAAAAAAACCACCCTACTCATATATCCTGTTTCTTCAAGTAATGAGATAAAGAGGAATAAGAAAGCTATCTGTGGAATGAATATTACGATACCACCAATACCTGCTAAAATACCTTCAGCGATAAGATCGGTAAACACGCCTGGCGGTAGTGTATCTTTTACCCATTCTGTGGCAGAAGCAAAAAAACCGTCAATCAAATCCATTGGGTATTCACTCCATCCATAAATGGCTTGGAAAATGGTCAATAGAATTAATAAGAATATGACGTATCCAAATACTTTATGGGTTAATACTTTGTCTAAAGTTGCTCTAAAGCCTTTGGCGGCATTTACATCAACCTTATAGGTCTCTTTTAAAATTCCATTAATAAACTGGTACCTTAAAATAGTCTCTTTTTGTTGTAGTCGCTTAAGTTCAGATTTTGATTTGGTGGCAAAAGAGGAAGCATCTTTAAATAACTTTTTTTCTAAAGGCATGAAGTTGACATCTTGTGTGATGACCAACCATAGTTTGTACACATCTTCTTTTGGAAATGCCGCTCTAAGTTGCTTAAAGTATTCTGGAGCGATTACAGAAGTATCTACATTTTGGGCCTTTGAAAGATTTTTGTAATCTGCAATTAACTCTTTTAGCTTGTCAATACCTGTTTCTTTTCGGGTACTTACCAAAGCAATT
>TARA_R110001583_G_scaffold11264_5_pt1 | contig 11571 bp, 10 predicted proteins | sample TARA_R110001583 | Tara Oceans TARA_R110001583 (sample SAMEA4398432) | marine metagenome | biome: Polar Biome; feature: [MES] marine water layer (ENVO:01000295) within the mesopelagic zone...; material: water (ENVO:00002006), including particulate matter (ENVO:01000060) such as...... | reverse complement strand
TTAAATCTCTACCTGTTGGTTCTTCAAAAATTTCCAAATCAAAATAGGGAACTGAAGCTATAATATGGTCAAAAATATCAGACATTATGGCTTCATAATTCACCCATTCTTTATTACTACTAAAACAATAAATTTCTAAAGGAATACCTTTTGAAGTTGGTGCTAATTGCCTTACCATAGAAAACAACTCTTTACTAACTGCCGAATTTTGACTCAAATAAATGTCAATATATTTTCTGAATACTCCAAAATTGGTCAAATTTATACCGTTAATTAAAACGGACTTGTCTGCTCCTATTTTTTTATTATACAAGGTGATTTCAGAATGCTTGTCCTCTATATATTGCTTCACTAATTGTATTTTCTTTAATTCTTCTATCTTTTCTACAGTTAAAAATTTAATCGAATTTTGTTTAATAAAAACAGCTCTTTTTATTCTTCTTCCTCCAGATTCCTGCATTCCTCTCCAATTTTGAAAAGAATCCGAAATTAAACTATACGTTGGTATGGTGGTAAATGTATTATCCCAATTTTGTACGCGAACTGTTGCTAAATTAATACCAGTAACTGTTCCATCTGCTCCAAATTTACTGTAAACAATCCAATCTCCTATTCTTACAATATCATTTACAGAAACCTGAATTGAAGCCACAAAACCCAGAATGGTATCTTTAAAAATTAACAGAATTACTGCAGAAGCAGCACCCAATGTTGCAAAACTTAAAATATCTCTTCCTGTTATTTGATAGGTAATAAAGAAAATTGCCATTCCCCATAAAAATATCATTACAACCTGAACATAACTTTCCAAAGGTTTATCCATAAACCGTTCTTTAGTCATTAAATATCTTTGAGTAGATTTTAAAAAACTTCGTATAATTTTAACAATTAATATAATTCCATAAATATTAATAATAGTCTCAAAAGCTTTTAATAAAAAAGGATATTCCAATAAAATAACTGGAACAATATACTTTAATATAAATAATGGGATTATATGAGCTATATATCTTGGAAACTTACTTTTAACTAAAAAATCATCAAAAGTTGTTTTGGTTTTTATGGAAAAAATATAAAACAGTTTTACAATTACAATCCGTAAAATTCTATCAAAAAAATATGCCGTAACTAAAATTAAACTAAGGGTCACAAACAAATTTGCAGTTTCAGCCCAAAATTTTGGAAACCCAACGTCAATTAAGAAATTTTTAAAAAAATTGGTAATTTTTTGTATCTCTAAATTTTCAAACATCTGTTTAAATTATTAATAAAATTGTAAAGTTCAAATTAAACAAAACACTAACTATTTTAATTCGTTGCCTAAAAAAAAGTTGTCTAAAAAGTGAATAAAATTTGTTTTGTCAAACTGAGCCTGTCGAAGTTTATGGTGTTATTGGTAAGTTAAAATATTTCGACAGGCTCAATATGACACAGCGTTTCACTTTTAAAACAGCCTTTTTTTAAAATTAAAACTCAGTATTTACATTCCAAGCTTCTAAACTTTCTTTTATTGCTTTAATAAACATTCCTCCTAATGCGCCATTTACAACTCTATGATCGTAAGAATGAGATATAAACATTTTATGTCTAATCCCTATAAAATCACCTTCAGTAGTTTCTATAACAGCAGGTACTTTTCTAACAGCCCCTAAAGCCAAAATAGCAACTTGTGGTTGGTTAATAATTGGAGTGCCAAAAACACTTCCAAAACTACCCACATTAGTAACGGTATATGTACCTCCTTGAATGTCGTCTGGATTTAATTTTCCACTTCTTGCTCTAGTTGCTAAATCATTCACAGCTTTTGTCATTCCAACTAAATTTAACTGGTCAGCATTTTTAATAACTGGAACAATTAAATTTCCATCGGCCAAAGAAGCCGCCATTCCTAAATTAATAGCTTTCTTTTTAATAATTCTATCACCATCAACAGCAATATTAATCATTGGAAAATCTTTTATTGCTTTAGCTACAGCTTGCATAAAAATTGGTGTAAAAGTTATTTTTTCACCTTCACGTGCAAAAAATTGATCTTTAACGCGTTCTCTCCATTTAACAATATTAGTAACATCAACTTCTATAAAAGACTGAACATGTGCCGAAGTTTGAACAGATTGCACCATATGATGCGCAACCAATTTACCCATTCTGCTCATTTCAATTATTTCATCTTCTCCATTTATTGAAACTGGAATTACTTTTTTAATAGCTTCTTTTTCTTCAATTTTTGGTTGCTGAATTTGAACAGATTCAACAACTTTATTTTCTATCGGTTTTAAAACTTTTTTACCACTTTCTAAATAAGCTAAAATATCATTTTTTGTAACCCTATTATCTTTTCCTGTACCAATAATAGATTCTAATTGCTCCATAGAAACACCTTCCGTTTCAGCAATGTTTCTAACCAATGGTGAAAAGAATTTCCCTGAAGCAGAAACCTTACTAATTGTATTATTTTCTATTACTTTAGTTACTTCTTCCTCCAAATCAACAATTTCTTCAGAGATATCATCCTTCAATAAATTGGATTCATTTTCACTTAAATTAGCATTATTTTCATCAATCGTTTCTATAATTGCAATAGTATCTCCCACTTTAACAACTGCATCATTTTCAAATAGTATTTCAACTAGTGTACCTTCAACTTCACTTGGAACTTCAGAATCTACTTTATCTGTTGCAATTTCTACAATTGCTTCATCCATTTCAACACTATCACCTACTTGTTTCAACCAAGAGATTATTGTTGCTTCTGCAACACTTTCACCCATTTTTGGAAGTTTTATTTCAAATTTTGCCATTGTGATTTTTTTAGGTTTTGCAAATTTACAAAAATTATACTCCATTTTTAAAACATTATGCTTTTTATTAATAAAAATTAGCCTTATTGAAATTATTGTTTTCACAATTATACAATCTTAAAACTACACCTATTTATTAATAACATTAAAATTCACAACTTAAATTACATTTTCATCAAATTAATAAATTTTATAGAATGCAACTATTTACACTTTGTAACCAAAATTACATTTGTATGTAACAATAATTGCCGCCAATTTGATTAAAATTAAGTAAAATGATTCTAAATAGAGGCTAATTAACTGTATGTCAGCGTTATAAAAATGTTAAAACAATGACTTAAATCATCATTTAAAAAAAGTTATGTCCTTAAATTTATATAAGATTTAAAACAAACAAATATCTAATATTATGAAAAATTTAAAATTAATAGGATTCTTGGTGATTGTTGCATCAAGTTTATTGTTTATACAATGTACTAGTGACACTATAGCAGGGCCACAAGGTGTAGCTGGTATTGATGGTGTTAATGGTGCCGACGGTGTTGACGGCGTTGACGGTATTGACGGCGTTAATGGTACTGCAACTTGCGTGGCTTGTCACACTAACAGCCACAGAGAACCAATTAAAGCTTCTTTTGCGTTATCTAGCCATGCAGACCAAACTATAATGTATGATGGTAGCCTTTTATCAGACTATGCTGGGGCTGGAAGCAATAGAACTTCTTGTAATCGTTGCCATTCAAATGAAGGTTATGTAAACTATATTACTGGAAAACCTGCTGTAGCTCTTGAAACTCCTACAGGTATTTCTTGTAACACCTGCCATGACCAACACAGTACTTTCGATTTCGAAAATGATGGTTATGACTATGCATTAAGAAACCTTGCTCCAGTTACCTTAGATTTAACTGATGCCTCTTATACAATTGATTATGCAGATGCAAGTAACAACTGTGTTTCTTGTCACCAACCAAGATCAAAAGCACCAGTGGATGAAGATAATGATGGTCTTTATTTACAAGCAAACTCTAGATTTTATCCTCATTATGGTGGTCAATCTACAATGTTAGAAGGAATTCAAGGTGCAATTATTGCAAATGGTACTACCGCTTACCCAGGAGTAGGAACAGCTGGACACAGAACAGGTGCTTCTTGTACATCTTGTCATATGGGTGATTCTAGTGATGGATTAACTGGATTGCATACTTATAAACCAAGTTTTTCCGCTACAATTTGTACAACTTGCCATACTACAGTACCAACAGAAGTAACAGGTTTGGCTGCTAATATGGCTACCTTACATAATAAATTATTCGATCTTGGTTTAATAACAGAAAATGGTTCAACAATAAAACAAACTGAATTGATTCCTTTTAAAACAGCACAGGCCTTATGGAATTACAAAACTGTTGAAGAAGATAGAAGTAATGGTGTTCATAACCCTAAATATGCTACTGCATTAATTAAAAATGCACTTGAAGTACTTGAATAATAAATCTTTCTAAATATATAGATTTAAAAGTTCGGGAGCTGCTAAAAATTCTGTAACTCCTGAACTTTTTAAAAATTATCTTAATAATAATAATAATGATGAAAAATTTAAAATTTAGTTTATTAGCAACCATAGCTGTATTGTCTTTTACAAGCTGTACACATGATGATGCCCCAGAATATACAAAAATAGATCAAGGAGTTGGTTCCAGTACAGAACAATTGTTAGTGAAAAAATTTACAACTGTACCAAATTTTGATGGTGATATTGATGAAGTTTGGAGTGAGGCAAGACCTTTATTAAGTGCTGCAACAGTTACACCTGCAGGAGATAGAGTAATTACTTTAAACAAACAAAGTCATGGAGACACTTCATTAGAACCAACAGATTTATTTGATCCTTATACAGGTGAAAGTTATAAATACTCTATGAGAGGAGGACATGATGGTGAATATCTATATTTATTACTTGAATGGGAAGATGAAGCAGATAGCCAAGATAGAGAATCATTTTATTTTGACCCTATTTCAAGTACTTGGAATCAAGAAAATAAATATGCAAATTATAAAAACGATAAATTTTATGAAGATAAATTTGCTGTAATGTTCCCAATAAAAGTAAATGGTGCTTATCCAGAAGGGTTTGCAACTGGTACTTGTACAATAACTTGTCATGGTGGATTAACTGATCCTCAATCAGGACAAAAAACAACAAGACATTACATGAAAAACGCTGGTGAATTAGCTGATTTATGGCATTGGAAACGTAACAGAAACGTATTATCTCAATCTGTTGATGATGGTTACGTAACTACAGATGATAATGCTGGAAAAGCTTCCGCAAATGGAAGAAAAGGAGATGCGGGTACAAAAATGTATGATGACAAACCTGTTTTTACAGATGCTGTAACTGGTATGACTGGTCCAAAATGGGTTAAAAAAGGACAATCTAATTATTACTGGGTTACTTTAGATGAATTAGCTTCAGGAGCTGCACAAACCGTTACTGGTGTTGCCGTTAATGGTGTATTAACATTGTCCGATGGTTCGACAATTGATCCTAATACAGATTTAGCTTCTTACGCAAAAGGTTTTGGCAAAAAACGTTTCCCAAGTATTTCTATTAACCCAGGTGGAGCTGGTGCAGATTTTAGAAGTGATACGCAAGTTAGAGCAAAACATAACGGATCTGGATGGCAAGTTGAAATTAAACGTAAATTAAACACAGGAGATCCTACAGATGCTGTATTTGCTATTGGTGAAGAAATTCCTTTTGGTTTATCAATCTTTAACAATGCTGCTATTGCTCATGCTATGAGTAATTTCAAAACAATGAAAATAGAATAATAATTTTTCTTGGAAGAGCAGATGCTAATTAAATCTGCTCTTCTATTTAAAAAATTATATTTTTTTAATTTTTAAAACTCAAATATGAAAAAATTATTTCAATATTTAATAATCATTAGCATGGCATTAACCATGAACTCTTGTTACTATGATGCTTTTCCAGAGTACGAAGAGATTGATAATGGCAGTAATGGTGGTGATGGAGGTAGTAATACCGTAGAATTATCTTACAAAAACGATATCGAACCATTATGGGGTCAGTGTGTTGGTTGCCACAATGGAAATACGCCTCCTAATCTAGATACTAATTCTTACAATAACCTTGTAAATGGTTATATTGTTGCTACTGATGCAGATGCAAGTATCTTATACAAATCTCTTTTAGGAACTGGTGGAATTTCACTAATGCCTCCTGGTTCACAATGGCCAACTTCTAAAACTAATTTAGTTAAAAACTGGATTAATCAAGGAGCTAAAAATAATTAACCTTTAAGAATATAGATATGAAAAAATATATAAAAATACTTTTTATTTTTTTGATGCTACCTTTAATTGCTGTAGCGCAAGAAGATGATACCAAAAAAGAAGAAAAGGTTAAAGAAAAACTTGAGAGAGCTGCATTTGAAAGCGGAACTCTTATTAACAACCCTACTAATGTACTTTTTAATAAAAACACATTAGAGGTAATGTTACAACACCGATTTGGATTATTGAATAATGGAGGTGCTAATGACCTAGCTGGTTTTTGGGCACCATCAAATATCAGAATAGCATTATCTTATGCAATTCATGACCGTGTAACTATTGGTTATGGAACAACTAAATATAGTCGTTTACAAGATTTTAACTGGAAAGTTGCTTTATTACAACAAACGCGCTCTAATAAAATGCCCGTTAGTGTAACTTACTATGGTAATTTTACTGTTGATGCTCGTTCTAAAGAGAATTTTGCTAATATACAAGACAGGTACTCAAACTTTAATCAGTTAATTTTTGCAAGAAGATTTAGTCCTAAATTTTCTGCCCAAGTAGCTCCAAGTGTTTCTCACTATAATGTAGTGAAAAATACGATGAGAAATGATATGGTTGCAATTGCATTTGGTGGTCGTTATAAAATAAGCGATCAAACATCTGTTACAGTTGATTATAGCCAACCTTTAACAAAGTTTTTACAGGATAATCCACCTCCAGGAATAAGTTTTGGTGTTGAGTTTGGAACATCTGCCCATACGTTTTCCATTTTTGCAACAAACTATAATGGAATTGTACCACAACAAAATTATATGTTTAATAAAAATGATGGATTTGGAACAGATTCTCCTTTTGGAAAAGGTGGTGGAGATTTCTTAATTGGATTTAACATTACAAGAAATTACAATTTTTAACTTAAATATATCAACCCCTTTTTTACATAAAATATCAGCTTTTTAGCTGATATTTTTTTATTCAAATTAATTAAGTTCTTATCCCATTTTATCTTCAAATAAAATAAAGGGTATGCAATTCTAAATTAAAAATAAATTAGCTACGTAACTTAACTTACATAAAAAGGATCATAATTATTTATCATCAATCTAAATAACACATAAAATACTTACTATCAGTTATTTAGTCTTTTTGTAAATATGACGAAAATCATAATTTAATTTTAAATATGTCCCTAAATTTAATAAAGTTTTAAAGCGCTCTTTAGCACAATTTTCACTTAGTAAAAGTCTTTAAAATGAATAACTTATAAAGCTAAAACCAAATTAAATAAGAATATGGAAAGTCCAAATAAAAAAAAGACATCAATTTCAAGAAGGGGTATATTACCCTTATTTGTTGGTAGTATGTTATTGCCTTTTTTAGGATTTAGCAACACTAAAGTCAACGCTCTTGATGTTTCAAATGAGGAAGAAGAAAATAACGAATATCAAACTTTACTAAGACCAGATGGAACTGCTGTAAAAGTAAAAGTTAGTACTATAAAAAAAGCGAAAATTATTGAACAAAATGTTTCTAATAAATCGCTTCTTAACTGGCTTGGACGAAAACTCTAATTTCATTTAATCACTCTATTTATGAAAAACAATACTAAAAACTCAAGACGTAAATTTCTTGATAAAGGATTAAAACTGGGCATAGTTACAGCAATTGGTGGAATTGGATTGACAAAACTTGCTTCCAAATTAACCGCACAAACCGAATCTCATTCCGGAGAAAAAATGGAATTAATGACTACTGATGGAACCATGATAGAAGTGGATTCATCAGAAGTTATGGAAATGGATAATTCCAGAAAACATGAGGAATACAATGTAAGAGAAGGTATGCCAAACCGTAAATTTGTTATGGTAGTTGACTTGGCTCGTTGTAAAAACGCCTTAAAATGCCAAAGTTCTTGTAATAAAAATCACTATATAACTGGTGACAATGCTTGGATAAAAGTATATAAAATGCAAGAATCTACGGACACCGCTCCATATTGGATGCCCACTACTTGCCAGCATTGCGACAAACCAGCTTGTGTTACCGTATGTCCTGTAGATGCAACCTTTAAAAGAAAAGATGGTCTCGTATTAATTGATAATGAGCGTTGTATTGGTTGCAGATTTTGTATGGCAGCTTGCCCATACTCTACTCGAGTATTTAACTGGAGTGAACCTAATCAAGGTGAAATCACCGTAAATATGGAGGGTATGCCTAATGCTAACCACGAATACGCATCACCTGAATATGCCGGAATGCCGAGCGTTAAAGGTACTGTTGACAAATGTGATTTTTGTCCGCATATGATAAAACACGACGAATTACCTCATTGTGTTTCAGCTTGCCCAAATAATGTATTTTATTTTGGTGATAAATATGAAGATACTGTATCAAATGGAGATGAAATAGTTAGACTAAGTAGTCTTTTAGAAAAAAGAGCCGGTTACAGATTAATGGAAGGTTTAGGAACTCAACCAAGTGTATATTATTTACCACCTAAAGATAGATTAGTTGATTTTAAGGATGGGGAAGAATTTTATAAAGAATTTGAATCTGTAGAAAAACCTGAATAATTATGAAACTAGCTTTACACATTTTGATACAAAAACAAATGATAAATAGCGAACAACATATGTTACCAATAAAAAATAAAATTTAAACATATGAAAAATTACGACAAACTAATTAACGATTTAGCTCCACAAAAATTTGGAAAACTTGGAGTTATTTGGACATGCTCCCTAATTGTCATTATAATTCTTGGAATTATTGCTTATATAGATCAATTGATAAAAGGACAAGAAGTTACCAATATGCGTGATTACGCACTTTGGGGAATTTACATCTCTAATTTTGTGTTTTTTGTTGCCACTAGTTTTGTAGGTTCGGTAATAGTCGCCATTTTACGATTAACCAAAAACACCTGGAGAACACCTTTGGTTAGAATTGCAGAAATAATAGCATTAGCTTCTATTGTAATGGCGGGAATAACTATTATGATTGACATGGCCAGACCTGATAGATTATTAAATCTATTTATTCATGCTCGCTTACAATCTCCAATTACATGGGATGTTATAATTATACCAACATATATTGTTTTAAGTTTCTTACTATTATATTTCCCGTTAATTCCAGATTTAGCGATTCTTAAAAAACATTATAAAGATGATAAACCAACACTAAGTAAATGGTACGGTAAATTAGCTTTAAACTGGACAGGAAGTAAAGTTCAAAAAGCCATTCAAGAAAAATCGATAAAAATAATTGCATTAATGATTATTCCTGTTGGTTTAATTTTACAAACTATTGATGCTTGGTTATTTTCAACAACATATAGAATTGGTTGGGATAGTACTAATTTTGGTCCCTACTTTATTGCTGGTGCTTTTGTTGCTGGTATAGGTGCCTTAGTTACTATTATTTATATTGTTAGACGTGTGTATAAATTAGAAGAATACATTACCGAGTTTCATTTTGATAAAATTGGTAAACTTTTAGTTTTAGCCTGTTTAACCTATCTTTATTTTAATATAAATGAATATTTAATTCCTGCATATACTGCAACTGTAGATGAAGCAATACATTTAGAAACATTATTTACAGGTCACTATTCAATATTATTTTGGCTGGTTATGGTTGGAGGTTTAATTGTACCCACTATAATTTTATTGTTTAAAAAAGGAAGAAAACCTTTACCAATGTTTATAGTTGGTTTGTTAGTTGTTTTAGGTTCATGGTGGAAACGTTATATTATTGTTACACCTACACTTTTGCATCCATTTTTGCCAATACAAGGTGTGCCAGAATCATGGCGAAGTTATTTCCCTAGTGTTCATGAATGGTTAATTACATTTGCAACTTTAGCTATGGCATTTTTAATAATTACCATTTTAGTACGCTATTTACCAATTATACCTATTCAAAGAACCGCAGACGAAAACGAATCATTTGAAAACAATAAAAACGCTGAATAATGAAAAAAATATTAAATATCCATAGCTTTTTCTTTGTACTATTAAGTGTTTTTATAATCACTTCTAGTTTTGCACAAAAAGAAAAAAAAGACAAGGTTCGATTAAAGGCCTACTACGTTAAAATAATGAATTCTGAAGTTTATTTTGACCTTCAAGCTTCTGCAAGGGTTGATGGTGAAAATGTTGATGTTTCTAAAGTTGAATTAGTTATTTTTAATATTGTAGATGATGAGCAACTGGAATTAGGAAAAGTAACTACTAATGCTGTTGGTAAAGCTAGATTTACCTTAAAAGATTTAAGTTCTATAAAGCCAGATTCTACAAATACTTACAACATTGAAATTTCATTTGGCGGTAACGAAAGTTTTAAAGGGGCCTCAAAAAGTATTAGCTTTAAAAATGCTGATATAAAAGCAACAGTTATTTCAAAAGATAGTATTAATTATGTTACTGCTACACTACTAGATACTGCTTCTGAAAGCCCTATAACTGAAGAATCTTTAAAAGTACAAGTTAAACGTTTATTTAGATCATTGCCAATTGGTGAAAATTTTAATTACACTGATGAAAATGGCACTATTCTTGTACCTATTGAAGAAGGAATACCTGGGGTTGATGGAATTTTAACTTTTGAAGTTGTACTTAGCGACAATGATGATTACGGAACTGTAAAGGCTATAGTTAAAGCTCCAGTTGGTATCCCTATTGTTGAAGAAACAACATTTAATGACAGAACTATGTGGTCGCCTAGAAATAAAACACCACTATTTTTGTTAATTTTTCCAAATTTATTAATTTTATCAATTTGGGGATTATTTATATATTTAATTATCAATTTATTTAAAATATCAAAATCATAAACTTAAAAATCATGAAAACAATTAAAATTTTAGCTATTATCGGGGTTATTTCATTAGCTCTTTATTCTTTCACTACATTTGCGCAAGAAGAATGGAAAGTGCCTGCAAAATATGAAAATATGAAAAACCCAACAGACCCTAATGTTGATTTAGCAATAGGAAAATCGTTATATAACAAACACTGCAAATCTTGCCATGGTAATGAAGGATACGGAGATGGTCCAAAAGCTGACGAAATGAAGGGGGAATTAGGAGATTTTTCAACAGAAGAATTTCAAGCTCAAAGCGATGGAGCATTATTTTACAAAACTACAATTGGTAGAGAAGATATGCCCGAATTCACAAAAAAAATGCCAGATGATGAAGACAGATGGCTTATTGTAAATTACATGAGAACTTTAGCTGAATAAGTTTCATATTACATATTAAATATTAAAAAACCGAGCGAATTGCTTGGTTTTTTTATCTTTAAGTTTAAGATTCACACTTTTTTAAAATTTTATATATAATTTTAAAAAACTAAAAAATAGTATCGCTATGAAAAAAATAGTAATTATTGGGTTATTACTCATAGGTTTGTTTTTTCAAAATTGTAAAGAGCCTAAAAAACAAGATGTATTA
>TARA_R110001583_G_scaffold84173_6_pt1 | contig 11583 bp, 12 predicted proteins | sample TARA_R110001583 | Tara Oceans TARA_R110001583 (sample SAMEA4398432) | marine metagenome | biome: Polar Biome; feature: [MES] marine water layer (ENVO:01000295) within the mesopelagic zone...; material: water (ENVO:00002006), including particulate matter (ENVO:01000060) such as...... | reverse complement strand
GGTTGGATCATCCATTTTTTCATGATTGCTCACCTCCTTTATGGATCACTCGGATCCCGTAATCTTCGACCAACATACTCAGAAAGTACGATGTTCCAGCACTAATGCAACCGCACATAAATGCGGTTATAGGCTGATTGCTAAAACTAAATAGTTCTGTATACGGACTAATGCCCCATAGAAACACGCCAACCCAAAATCCCATGCACAAGTGGCAGTGAAATAAGCGACCGAAGCCGCCCCAAGATTCGCACGCGGGGCGTATCTTATTAAAGATGTGTCCGTGAACAATGATAAAGGTCATGCCGTAAGCGGCAAGGATAAAGTGAAGTAGTTCCATTAATTCTTCTTTCTATTTTAAAGTTCGTGAATCAGAGAGGCGGGCCGGGCGCGCGCCTTCATCTAAGTCTACCTCAACTTCTTCGCCGGGGAGTCCTTGCTCGAAAGCATCAGCCAAGGCTGCAAGCGCTTGCTCTTCTGTGAGTCCCGCCTCTATTAGTCCTTGTGTAATCTCATCCGGGGACTGCCCAACCCTTGTTGCGTTTAGGATATACTCAACGACTTCGTCATTCTCGTCGGGTAGAGGATCCTCATCAAAATCTTCTTTCAAAAACCTCTTCCAGTTTTCCATTATAAGTTTCATTAGTATCGGTTCCTTAGTGGGTGGTAGTAATATCCTGGTCGCATACTTCCCTTGGAGCCGGCTTGGGGTACTTCACCATATTCGGTCGAATCTTGCTGGTTCGGATGGGTGTACATGTCTTCAAGCTCTTTCTCATATTGATCTGCGACGCGTTCGTGGCGCGCCTCATTTTCAAGAAATTCAGATATTATAAAGGTAGCCGCCTGCATAGGGTTAATTTGGTCGTTCTCATACAAATCTCCCTCAAGGGAGCGAAAAACGTGGCCTCCCTGTATAGATGATCGATCTAAAATCCCGCGGTCCGCTAGCAGTTCTAATAGTCGGTTTTGAAAATCATAAACATCTTCGGAGGTTGTTGATTTTGGAAAAGTAGAAACTTTCATAGAACTTGGAATGATCGCAATATCTATTTTCTTGTGGTCCATAATAAGCAGACTTCCATCCAGAGCCCGGCGAGCGCGCAATTCTACGGTCGCCTGGGGGCCTCCAATCTTAATTTTAAGCATTTGCTGCTAGCTCCTTAACGAGTTGCTGAGTTGTCAAAAGCTTGTGTATATCGGAATCATTGTCGTGCCTTCTGCACAAACTCTCTAGATAATCCGAGACACGCGCTAGCTTTTCGGTTATCATTGGATTCTCTTCTTTCTCTTGAGTCTCTTTTATGATACTTTTAAGTCGACCCAATTCTCCATTTAAATAAACTCGCAATTCCAAACCATTGTCGGCAAAACTTGTAATGAACTGATTCAGTAGCTCTTTTTGCTCTTCTAAAAGATTGTCATATTTGTTATTGAACTTCTTAATAAAAGAGGAATACGTAAGATTATCCAAAGGATCAAGGTTTTGATCTGGGCGCTCTCCGGGTTCGGTGCTCATATCATCTATAACCGCTTGTTCAAACAAGACGCGTCGTTTCACGGGAGACTTAAGATTAAAAATAGCGTCGACGGAAGCTAACGACTTAAAGTTGGGTACAAAATTAGACCAGGCAGCCTGACCTAACTTTTTATTAATATCTGCAATTATCTGAGATTGGGCATCAAAAATTTCTTTTCTGTTTAAAAGAGCGTGAGCACTTTTCGTTTCTTTTAGGAGCCTCTCAGCTATCCTGGGCTGGACGCTCTTAGTGTCTAAAAGAATACGATAGAGCTTTAGCTCATGAGTTAAAATAGATGAGCCAGTGAAGTACTCTTTAATAATTGAAAAAACTTTTTTCTTTCCTACTGGGTCCTTTGCAACGATAGCTTTCGTTAGCTCCCTAGTAAGGGTCTCATAGATAAAAGCAGTGTTTCTCTTTTTATTGTGTTTCATCAGTATCTACCTCTTTTTTCTCCATCTCTTCTACAAGTCTGCGAACTTTGGTGGTGTTCTCGAATAAATTTAGCTCACTCTTATTATAAGTAGGCTCTTTTTCTTCTTCTAGACCAACAAGTGGCTTGAAGTCTGTTATAGCATCAATCTTGCCGGGCCACCTTGAACGGCTAGACCCCAAAGCGGACTCGGGTGATGTACCCGCGGTGCTACGTGTCGAGCGTGTCGAGGGCCCTCCACCAAATTTCTTCCGTCCGTCGTTGCGACCGTCTTTTCTAGAATATTTACGACCCTTCTTATAATGACTTACAGAGGGATCTTCCCAAAAATTATCTTCACGGCGGCCGGGGGTGGCTAAAAGCGCTGGCTCATCTCCACCTTCAAGGCCTCCCTCTTCGCCTTCGAAACCGGCATCGGCGCCAAGACCTTCTTCGTCTCCGAGGCCCATATCGCCGCCGCCGAGGTCTCCGAGGGCATCTTCGCCGGCCAGGTCATCTTCCACAAGACCTTCAAGAGCCTGTTGATATTTACGATCATAAAAAGTTTCCCTCTGATTTCGTAAAAACTCAGAATCAGAAAGGCCCAAAATGTTATGAGCGACCCACCTTTTACTATAGGTGCCCTCTGGGACCGCTGTGGCGGTGTCGAACTTAGTCCTCATATATTCAAGCTGCTGCAACTCTGCAAGACGGGATGGGTTATTAAGCTTAATTTTGAAAGACAAAAGATCGTCGCCCCTATAGCCCAAAGTATAAAGATGGACGATGGCCATCTTTTCTAGTTCTGCAACTAACGACCGCTGAAGACGGTGGATAGTTCTAGCGAAGCGAATATCCTTTTGTGCTAATGTAGTCTTATCCTCGTCGCCGCCCTCAAGATTAGTCAGATAGGCCTGTGGGATCTTGATAGCCGCAAACAATTTATCGCGGAGATACTTCACATCATCGATATCATTAAGGCTTGCGGCGCCCTTAAGGGATGAAATATCTGATCCGATGCCGCCGCGGGTTGGGATAAAATAATCCTCTTCAAGGGAAAGTGGGTTATAACGAAGGTCAACGCGGCCAGTACTAGCATTAACAAGCGAGTTCCGCTTCATCTCGGTCTTAACCTTTTCCATATATTGAGCAACATCTTGAGGGGGAATGTTCCCCACTTCAATCTTAAACATCCGTCGCTCGGGGGCCCGAACAACACGATAAGCGATCATGGCATCCTCCAGCAACGTAAGCTGGCGCCAGATTCTGCGAGCAGGATCTAAACACGAAGTGCCATATGGGGAATAACGATCATTACCTAGAATTCGGAAGTGTGCAACCTGCCAGTTCTCGAAAGTCATTCCGGCGCCATTCCACTGATACTGCACATAGTTGGGGTTAGTGGGGTCTTGCCCCTCCAGGCGTTCGACCTCATTGTTCGGCATTCCAATAACGGAGGTGATCCCCATCTTTTCGTCGATGTCAAGATAAAGGAAAAAGTCTCCATATTTACACATTGAGCGAGCCCAGCCAAAACAGTTGAATTCAATGTTAAGAGCATCGTAAAAAAGTGATTCCAAAATTGTCTTAATTTCTAAGTTCAAGCACTCAATATTTAAAAGCCGGTCATACTCGTTTGACGTCGTCATCTCATCTGCATAGATGTCTAAAGCCGAAGCAATCTCGGGCATGTACTCCATCTGTTCAAAGTCAGTATAGCGTTCTGCTCGGTTCTGACTCCGGAACGCAGCCGAAGTATACATATTGAAATTCTGAGACATGTTGCTATCATGTCTTTTGAACTCCTGGCCGCTCATTGAGCGGAAACGATAACGATACTTGTTTAGTTCAGATGCTCGTTCTTGTCTCGCAACCTGTGCTCTATAATTAACGATGGGCCCCGAAAGAAGGCGGGTTAGCCTCTTAAAGAGCGGATTCGATGGATTTCTTGTGTTATTTTTTTCTGCCATTCTTTAGCCTTTTATTAGTGCAATATATTGTTCGTTAAAACCTTTGCTGTCTTCTCCCCTTTGATTTTCTTTTGTTACCCTGTGTCCCGTCATACCTGAGATAGTTGTAGATAGGTGCGTTTGAGATGTTGAAATAGAAGACAGGAACTGTCTATCGTATTCTGCGCTCTTTTGACTTTCTATAATCACTGTGTCTCTTACCCAACACCCAATCGCAAACGACATAACCAAATCGTCGTTATAGCTTCTCATCGCCTGAGGACGGCCATGGTGCCAAATAAACGTTTTCATTTCGGACAGTAAGCGATTAGAATTAATTGTAATTAGTTTGTTTCTCATAAACTCTTCCATCTTCGCAACAATCAAAGGCCGTGTTTTAGAAGACGTGGTAAAGCCGGGAATTGCATTCGAGTGCCACTGAGCACTTACAGGGTCGACATAACTGTGATCTCCTTTAGCGGAGTAATATAGATTAGGATACCTCTTATCTTGTAGTTTTTTAAGTACTGCAAACCCTATGTTGTTGTTTTCTATTACAACCATTGGATTATTGTACTCTCCTGCAACACTATGCAAAATATCGGCAAAGTCATCAGGAGTGGGTTTTCCAATGTATTCTCCTACCTGTCTCATATCTTCAAGTTGTATGATATGAAATGCGCTGTTGTCTTTACCATCTCCGCGGGCGACGTCGGCTACGATTAAATATGATTTTTCAGGATTATATTTTTCCCAGATCCAATAGTTCCTGTCAAACCCTGTACGATACTCTGGGGCGATTGCTTTTTCAAGATACCACTGAATATCATCCGGGTGGATTACAGTCTCGCCAGAAACGTTGAAGTTGCACTGAAGCTCTTGGGCGATCTGCCTCTTGGACATGTTTCTGGTTTCTTTTTCGAACCATTTTTTATTGCGGTCAGGATGAACATCCCACATCAAGGTAGTCATATAAAAATCGTTGGATGCAGTTTCCGCCTCGACACAGTTCTGGTGGAACCAGTTTCCCACGCCGTTGGGAGTTGAGAGGGCGATGCATCGGCCGCCGGTCGACAGGGTGGGATATAGGGCGGTCCAGAGGTCGTCTAGTTTCTCAACGTGGGCGGCCTCATCAATCACCAATAAAGATAAGGCCTCAGATCGACCTGCGTCGCCAGATGTAGATGTCGCTTTAATTTGGGATCCGTTTTTTAATTCAAAAGAGGTACGGTTGTCAATCTCAATATCTGCTATCCTCATCCAAGCGGGGAGGTTTTTAATAATTGCTTTAACTTTCTTTACAAGATTGGTGGCAGTTTGTAACTTTGTCGCAACAACAAGAATGTTTTTATCGCGATGAAAGAGCATGAGCCACGCTATATAGGCGGCTGTGATGGTAGAGATACCAAGCTGCCGGGCCTTCAGTATTATGTTAAAACGATAATCATTGAAGTTCTTTAGAAGATCTTGCTGATAGTCATACGCCTTAAACGGGATGAGGCCCCTTTGGGGATGTGAAATCCGACAGTAATTAGTTGTAAAATAAACCGGGTCCTTGCCGGCTTTAACGACTTCTTTAAGTATTTCCTTTTTTGTTAGTAGGGAGTTCCCCATAACATCTTTTATTTACCTTTGCGAGTGTCGTTTTTGGGACGCGTCTTTCCTACTTTGCCGCCGGCATACGTAGACTCTTTCCGGCCCTGCGACAAGAAATCACGAACCGTTTTGTCGAGGCGATCCTTAGAATGTTCATCTGCATCATCGTCCGATGTGGCGTGTATGCCAACGACATCGTTCAGCCCACCAATACGATAATCGCAATGAGCTTGACAATCAGTTCGGTAGTTGGATATCCTCTGAACCAAAACATGATGCTCCCCCATTTTCGTAAGGGCGAGAGTATTACCAGTAATGGCCTTGTATTCCTTTTTTAAGAACTTAACAATTTCCTGGAGCTGTGAACCAATTTCATCTTCAAAGCCGTTCTTAGCAACGTCTTTGATTCGGGCTTCCGCCTGATATGAGAGTCGTAAAACAGGGCCATGAAACTTAACTTGAAAGCCGTCCATAACCCGGCGGTCATTAATATAGTGACCCTCCTGACGCTTTAGGCCGGCGTCGCGGGCTTTGCCGTCTGCCTGTAGCGACTCTTCGTGAGCGCCGTCCCAGGCACCGTTAGCGGCCGCTTGATTAATTCCTTGAATGATTTCGTATACTGTTGTCATTTTTATTCTTCCTTATTTGGTCTCCAACCAGTTTTCCAGTTTTCCTCTCTCCCCTCCACAAACTGTACATAGCACTCGAAGCAGGCTTCAAACTTATTCATATACAAATCATCGCGAGATTGAAAAGAATATCTTTTACAAACAGGACACGTCCTATTATGGTCTCTATTAAGTAGTTTTTTGTTTATTAAAAATCCGTCTTGTTCTATATTGTCTTCTGTCTCAGACAATTTGGCGAATTTCTTTCTCTCGGCAATTGACTGCTGAATGTACTCTCTCTCTTTTTCGTCGTCCCAAAAACGACGAGGATTATGTGTTGTCTCTTCGCCGTACTTTTGGGCAATTGCCTTTTCAAGTTTAGGAATGTAATTGGGATCTTTTTCCATTAAATTGATGTCTTTTTGTTGGAGGACCTTATGGCCGCGGCAAACTTTTTGGCGCCGTTTTTGTATCCCTTCTGATTGAAATGAGATTCTAGAATTTCTTCAACAGTAGCTGGAATCATCGCTACATTGGGGTCTGCAATAAGACGATCTTGCTCTTCTTTTACAACCTGACGCGAGATGTTTTTAACTCTCACCCTTACGCAATTTTTCAACCACCCAACGGGATCTATGTCCCCGTGTTCTAAAACTTTCCAATCCAAATCGCTTATATCTAATTTAATAGTCTTCATAATATGTTCCTTATGCTACACGCATTATAGACAGCCACGTATATACGCTCGAAGCATGGCCGGCGATGGAGGTGCCTGAGTCCCCCGCCGTGGCCTGTACCAGGACCTCTGCTGTTTCTGTGGCTGCCAGATCCACAAGCCATGTACCCTGGACCAACGGATATGTCATGTCTGTCGACGTCGTCCAAGTAAAGTCGGTTCCCTGTAGTCGATCGGCGTACATGACAACTCCGGCCGCGGCCGACTTGCTTGTTAGGCAAGCTAACCGTAAAGTTGAAGCCTTTGGAACTCCGGTTAGCATTATAGAAGTTCTGATCATATATTTACCGGACGTGGCGCCGGCAGTATAAACACCGGTTGATGGATTATAATCATCGCCAACCCCTACCTCAAAGCCCGGGCTAGTCAAAGTATCAAATTTAACTGTTGTGAGGGCCGTGTAAGAAGATGTAAAAGCCTGACCCGAGGCGCTCATTCGTGCGGACACAGCAGGCTGGTACGGCATCGAGATTTGAGCGTTTGGGGTGACGGTAAGTTCCGGGACTAGATAGTTACTAGAGTAAAGATTCAGAGAATGTCCAGACTGGAAAGATCCCAGATTCACACTGTCGGCGGTCGCTGTAAAATATCCTACCACAGGGTTCGCATCCCCCTTGCGGCCTAGAGCAACTCCGGCATTGTAGGCGTCAGCGTTACAAATAATATTTATTCCCGCGCTACTATCCTCTTGTCCAGAAATGACAAGATCATCATAACTGCTATAGGGAGTAATAGACGGTGATGGGCCGATCTTTTTAAGATACGTCTCGATAAAATGAAGGAGTCGGTTTTTAGACCCTACCTCGGGAATACTCATTTAACGATCTCAGTCGACAAGGCAAAGATTCCCAATGAAGTAAGTGTTCCTATCCCAAATCCCAAAGCCACAAGGAAAGGGTCCTTCCCTGGCTTCTGTTTTAGAACCAGCTCCGTTAGTCGATCGTTTTCTGTCGACTTAAGAATCATCATTGATTCATATCTATCTTTCCAGGAAGTAATTTCAATATCCTTATAGTCTAATTGAAGCTGGAATCTCTCTCCTTGAACATGAAGCTCGTAACTTATGCGAAGATCACACTCGGCCCCTTCAAACTTCTTTTCTGTCGTGAGCTTGGCAGCTGCGTCCAGTGATAAAAGTACTCCATCAAATGGTACGATGTCACCAGCTTCAACAGGAAGCACAACATAGTCGGGTGACGGCTCGGGGCCGTCTGCAAAGGCAGCGGCCGGGGTCATTAAAAAGATCGCCAAATAAAGCGATATTACTTTTCTCAACATTATTTTAATCCGAAAGCATCAGCTAAATCCTTAGCTAGCTTCTCAGGATCATTATAGCCTTCATCTATAATTCTTTTAAGCTCTGCTTCTTTTTGTTTATCAAGGGATTCGCCTCTTTTTTTGAACTCTTCTTCAATTTCGGCTTTTCGTTTTAAGTGCTCTTTAAGACGTGCATTCTTTTCAGCAACCTCTGTATTGTGAATATTATCTAAGGCTTCTCTTTCTTTGTCGTGTGCTTCTCGTTTTGCTTCCATCAAATCTAAAACGCCAGCAAGGAACGCAGCATTCCGTGTTAAGGCCCCAATAAGACAAGCGCACAAAAATAACAGGCCGACTACAATTACCCACCAAAACTTTTTAGCCCAGAGCCATGCTTTTTTTGCAGCCGTTCTAAGTTTTATCCAGGTCATTATTTGTAGCCCTTAAGCTTCGCAACAGCATCGATGATTGTTTGACCACCGATATAAACTGTAGTAATGATTACCCAATCGCCGGACGTCAAGTCAGAAAAAAGCAACAAGCTCGTGGCCGTGGCCCATGCTAGCAACTTTCTAGAGACCAGCTTCTCGAGTCCCTTATCCATTATGTGTCTCATTATAGTCCCTCCTTCCTTATAATTAGAGACTAGTCACAAGTATATCTAAACAACTTAGGCTCAAATTTAAAAAATTATTGATAAACCCTAGCATATCCGTCCTTCTTGTCAATCGTAATTTCCACATCCACAATATCTTTAAGTGAATCAACGTGGGAAATTAGAATCACTGTTTTAAAATACATTTTAATAAGCTGAAGAATACGAATAAACCCCTCCATGTTCTCGGCATCTAGCGCGGTTCCGGGTTCATCAAGAATAAAGATGTTGCCCTTGGGGAGAGAGGACACCGATAGCAACGCTAATCGAATGGCCATTGCTGCTACTGTCTTCTCTGCTCCAGAACCCATTTCGATGGGCCGCGGCTCGTGCTTCGGGTGTTTGATTAGGATATCAAGCTTGCGGCCATCCTCCTGAAAAAAGGCATCGAAATCCACAATGTTCGAAAGCACTTTTGCTATCTCTCCATTAATAACCGGCAATCGTTTTTTGATAATATCATAAGCAATCCCGTTAGAGTGTGTGCATCGTAGGAACAGATCATATGCTGCATATTCCTCTCGTATTTCATCTAGCTCTAGTTTTTTCTCTTTTAAATCTTCAACCTTTTGTTCCATTGAGCCAAGTTGACGGTGATGAAGATTAATTGAGTCTTCAACCTCAGAGATTTCAACTCTGGCGTCTTTAACGTTGTTTTCAACCTCATCGCGAGAATTAATAAGACTTTCAATATTCTTAATTAGATCTTTTTTCTCTTCATACAAGCCAATCTTCTCGTTCGCCGTGAACAGCGAGGCGCGTTGTGCTTTGATCTTCGCGTATAATTTCTCAATAGAAACCTTATTGTCGCGCTTTTCAATTTCGATATTGTTCTTTTTAATGATAGTACTATTATAGCGCTCGATAAACTCAATCATCTCAAATGAATCCACTGACACAACCATATTTTTATGGCCCGTAGCTTCTTCAATCTTATTGATAATCTCTTTTTCTAGGGAGGGTAACTCCACAGAAGCCAAGTGAGCGTCGCGAATAAACTGGCATGTGGGGTATTTATCTCCGCAGGGTACCTCGTCTAACAACTCTAGTTTTTTACTCAAGGCCTTATAGTCGTTATCCAGCAGGCGCGCCTTATTAAGAGTATCTTCATATTTCTGTTTAAACTCGTCATAGTCCTGCTTTTGAATTAAAAGGTCTTCGATATCAATAGTGGTCAAAAAATCATCGTATTCTTTTAGTTTCTTGTTATACCCAGTATTCTCCATCTTAAGTTCTACAATATTAATATCTGTATTTTCTATCTTCTTCTCCAGAGAGGAACGAGTTTCTAAAAGATTTTTGATATCAAGGCGTTCGGCCGGGATAGAATTAATCTGTTCTGTTAGTGCTAAGTACCTGTGCTCTGCTAGGGCCAAATTATTTCTTAGTTCAGCGCACACTCCCACCTCGTTGGCTAGGGCTTTCTGTGCCTCCTCGTACTGAACCTCTGCTAACGCGATATCGTTATTATAGTCAGTGTCTCCCACTCGACGCAGGACTGCTTTTAGGTCTGCGCCGTCATCGTGGGCTAGCTTAAACTTTTTCTCAAAGATGTCTAAATCTAAGAACTTAGCAAGGATTTCCTTCCGACGTGTCGAACCTTCCTTAATGAACGATAAGCTATCCAGTTGGCTGGACATGGAGGTGAGTAAAAAGTCTTCTACTGTTCCGAAGCGCTTACGAATGTGTGCGTCTGTTTCATTGCGTGTAGTACCGTTGAGGCTTAGTTCTTGCCGATTCAGCGGGTCTAGTCCCGTGAAGTTTAAAGATGTGCGCGCCTCGTTGGTAATCTCTCCCTTTAGTTTTTTTACATATTTCTCTGAGGATCGTTCGATCGTATAGGTATTGTCCCCGACCTGGAGTTCCACTAGGCCGCGGCATTCTTTCCGATTCTGGTTGATAATATTATAATTCTTTCGCTCATTCTTAGATGTAGTATTGAACATTGTATAAAGCAATCCGTCGATAATACTCGACTTGCCTGAAAAATTCTTTCCAAATATACCCACGATGCCGTTGAGATTTGCAAAGTCGACGCTGTTTCCTTCTCCGTAGTTAAAAAGGTTGTCCCACTCAAACCGGTTCAGGTTCCAATTCACATTGCGAGCGATCTCTTCAGTCTCTTCAATCTTAGAATTATATTTGCGGTTGAGTTCAAACACGCGATTGAGCATTTCCTCACTGGGCTGGTAATCCACTAAGTACTCACGAATAAGATTCTCCTGCACTCCTTTGTCTCTCAGATTCTCTACTTTGAATCCAGCGCCAATCTCAACAGTTCCGCGCTCGCCAGCAGCACGATTAAGAAACGTGATACTCTCGGGGTTAAAACGATGTTTGGCAATTTCAACAGCCTTACGCATAACGTCTAGGGGCAGATTGTTATTACTTACAAGGCGTAAGCGTGCGCTAGTGGGAACTTTTGTGCCCCTAGGCATGCGCCCCTTTGGCGTGAGTTCGATTGTTACGAAAGGTTTGGGGTTGAGCAAAACATGGTGACTCACGCGAAACTTGTCTTTGTCTTCAATTTCCCAAATCAAAAATCCCTTGTCATTGGTCTCGCCGTGATTCTGTTGGACCGTTGATCCGCAGTAGCGGACTCGACCTTCCGTGTCGAGGATCTGATTTGTTTTGTGAATGTCGCCGAGTAATGCGTAGTCGTGTCCAGCAAAGACGCCAATGTCGTGATCTCCGTGAGTCATAACCCAACCGGTGTCAGTTTTGACTCCAGATACGGAGCCGTGATAAAGTGCAATGTTGATTCGCTCAGGATCACTTGGTGCAACCCAGTTATCCTCGTCAAAAACCGAAAGCACGTTAAAGGCAATGTGCGGGCCTACAAGGACTTCT
>TARA_R110001583_G_scaffold52359_7_pt1 | contig 11586 bp, 9 predicted proteins | sample TARA_R110001583 | Tara Oceans TARA_R110001583 (sample SAMEA4398432) | marine metagenome | biome: Polar Biome; feature: [MES] marine water layer (ENVO:01000295) within the mesopelagic zone...; material: water (ENVO:00002006), including particulate matter (ENVO:01000060) such as...... | reverse complement strand
AAAAACACTGCGGTCTATTGACAGAGAGAAGGCTCATAGGTGTTAAGTGCTGATCACATAGCCATAAGTTAACCAAGCAGATGAAAAAACAAACACAAGGCCTAAGGCCGCAAGCGTATCTGCCAAGAAACTATGCCGCCAGCCTGAAAACCATGCGTTGCTGTTCCCTTTAATTGAGGGATCTCTGTACTTATAATGCGCCGCCTTGCCCCCGATACCAAATAGCACAAGGCCGCCAAACCCCAAGCTCAAGCGAAGTGCAAGCCCATTTCCAGCGAACGTAGCAACAACTGAGGCCACGAGCAACGCTCCTGAAATTGCGAGCAAGAAATCCGGCCAGACCTTTAACTCGATGTTGAGAAATGGATTATTCATATTGTGCACTTAACACGGCTGAATCAGCATGCAGCTTTCTCTGGAAGTGCCGCTTTGGGTCGATAGCTGCTGTGTAGTTGAGGTGTAAAGGTTACTGAAAATGAAGAAATGCAAACTTCTGGAATCAAGCAATGGGCTCGCCCATCGGCATCACCAGCGGTTGCTGGTAATTTGCAAATCATGGTCGCAATCGAATCGATATTCATAGGCCCACACCTTTAACTTTAATTATTGTTAGCAGTATTACCCATTCCTTCACACCTTCACAACCCCTAATGACGTGAGACGTTAGACCAATCTGTACTGCCTTCATCAGGAACGCACCATTACCGACAAGCCTTATTAGGAATGTCTCTTTCTGTTATCGACCGGTCTAAGAACAAGTTTTAAGCCCATTATTTCCACTTACCTTTTGAAAGCTCACAAATTCGCATGATTTCGCGTGAGTCCCATGCACCCAAAAACCGCTTACGGCCCAACAACAGCAGGCTTTGGCTCATTCTGACGGGTGCATGAAGAACTACCCCACAAGCGAACACCGCAGGCGGGTGGGGGACAACGCGGCGTAGGGCGCTGCGGTCTGGGTAGGCTTACCTCCTGACAACCGTTCCATATAGCCGCTGTATGCCGCTATAAGCCTCGCTAATGCCTTTAAACGAGAAAGCCCCGCACACATACGGGGCCTTTGGTCTGAGGAGCGTTATCGAGCGTTATGCGGCGTTGTCGTCACTATCCAGTTCTTCAAGGCTCGGCACGAAGCCCATTTTTTCCTCAAGCTCTTTCAGCTCACGTGGGAAGCGGATGGGTGAGTAACGCCCACCATCTTTGTAGTCTTCGAATGGTAGGCGCTCCGGGATCTCGGTGCCTGGGAGCTTTATTCGCTTGTGATCGACAGGTATGCGGCTAAGGAAAAGTTCGCCAAGTGCCGACATTTGACGTCTGCGCACCTCTCGGTTCAGTTGGGCGGTTTCCCCATTCGATAGCACCGCCTTATAGGCCACTCCTTTTTGCAAACCGGCATCAATCCCTAACATGGCCATGTAAGCATGATCATTGCAGGTATCTGTTTCGATTCGCTCAAACAGGTACTTCACCACTTCACCCAACTTGGCCATGCACTCCGTATTTTGAGAAAGCTCGTCCATCGCTTCAATTAAGCGATTGTGAGTGACCAAGTCGATTAATCTGATTTTGTCATCCACGAATAATTTACGTGCTAAATAGGTATACATTTTGATCCACTGAGCCTGAGGCTCAAGTAGCGCTATCATCTCTTTAATCTGCTCGGCTTCATGCTTGGCCTGGGCTTTCTGCTTGATCGTATCGCGCACCGTTTTGGTCTGTTTACCAAAACCTTTCAGAAAGCTGAGTTTCCATTCACCATCAGCCTCCTCCCCTTGCTTTTCAAGGGCGCTAAGTGTTTTTTTCAGTCGATCAATTTCATTACATACCTCTGATAACTTACGGCGACGCGTGAGGTACGTCTTTAACCCTTTCTCAACATTCCTGTATAGATCTTCCTCTGAAATACACCGGGCGATGTCAGGCTCTTCAAAGTAATCGAGAGTTCGTCCAGGCGCTTTACCCCCTTTAGCGGGTGCTTGTACTTCCGCTTGTGTGGTTTCCATAGTTTGGCCCTCGTTGCTGTTACGGTCGGTCTGTTGAGTGGTGGTTGCTGGTTGGTTCATCAGGCCCTCCATTGGGCGGTTGGGGTGCAGGGTGAAGGTGTGGAGCCAAGGCCCCACGGTTGGGAAAACGGGAGAAAGAAGAAAAGCGCCTGCCAGAAAGGGGGATGGGGCACGGCAAGGAGACAATCAGGAAGTGTTCGCATAACGAACGAAACCACTCCCCTATAATTCCCCTGACTGATTTCAAAAACGCGGGCAACGAGGCAACACCGGTAACACCTCTGATTTAATTGGTATTTTTTTTGGCAACCTGTAGCCGCTTTTTTAAAACGGCAACAGACGAAATCAGGTGCTCTATAGATATAAAGATATGTGTTGCCTTTGTTGCCACCTCTCTTATTAATAGGCAACGGCTGCAAGCCGCGTGGTTGCTGGGTGTTGCCGTTGTAGCCAGTGTTGCCACAGAAACTAGGTTCACGCGTAAAAAGCCTATCCATCATTCGCCCCCTCGCTCTGCATCCAGCTTGTCGGGATCGATGACGAAAAAGCGCGTGCTCCCTCCTCCTGGCAGGCGGTAGTTTTTCTGGCGGCGGCCACTGTCGGTTTTGGCTAGCACGTTGTAGGTTTCCAGGGTGCGTATCACGCGGTCACGGCCATACCCCGCTGCCGCCTCAGTCAGTGAGGCACGGTTGAACAGGTAAAGGCGCTTGCCGTCCTCGATCTCGAAGTAACCTGCTCGATGCTTAATGTTGGAGTTGGGTAGCTCAGCAGCAATATTGGAAAAGCGGCTGTCACCGTGCATGGCGATAAAATCCGATAGCGCGCTAAGTATTTGCCGATCTTCTGCGTTCCCGTCGCCTACCCTGGCGATCCACTCGCGGAAAAGCTGGCGGCTTGCATTGGCGGCGGTGCCTTCTTCCCAAGGCAGAATTCCGTAAGTGGTCGCCAGCTCCCCCGCTAGCCCAATGATGGCGAAGCGATCCGCTACCCTGCCCGCCTGGGGGCCTTCAGAATTGAATCCTTCCCGTACCTCAGCAAACCGGCGATAAAAGTAGTCGGGGTCGGTTTCCTTGAGTATCTGCTCCACGAAGGCGGGGCCAATCATGCCGAAGTGGTGCGCTGTGGCTGTGGTGAGCCTTCTATGGAAGGTGGCCCCACTCATGCCGTGTACATCGTCAAAGGCGCGATAAGTGCGGGTGCCTGCGTTCACATCCACCATGCGCAGTTCTGCCCCGGCATGGGCGGCATTGCCAGAAATGGCGGCGTGTTCTGTAAGCGATCGTTCCCCACTGGAAAGCGCCAAAACGCGCCAATACAGCTTGGGCCGCCCTTCCCGTTCGCGGGTCATGGTGCCTTTACCGGGGCCGGAAAAGTACCTTGGCGGATACCGTCATAAATGGCAGAGCGGCTTTTGCCGGTTTTCTGTTCTACGTCTTTACGGCGCAACAGGCGATTGCCTAGCGCGATTTGGTTCACGGTTTTGAAGGTAGATTGATGTGTGGTGTCGGTCATGGGTTGATGTCCTCGCGGTTTCGTTCCGGGCAAATGCTCCAGTAGCCGGACTAAGCTTGACGCCCATGACAAAACCTTCCAGCAGCGCTCGGTGTAAGTAGAGCCACTTACACCGAGGTGCTAAATTTCCACTTGTATAAGCAAAAAAGCCGCTGCGAGGGCAGCGGCTTTAAACTAAACATAAACTACGACTCAACCATCATTAACTATTACTAAAATACATATCGCTTAAACACGGACTAGTTTCAGCAAAGGTTCAAAGGAATACATGGCTGGCCGTCGCCCTGATGCCTCCTCGACTGTACGTATTATGTCATTATCTAACATAATTCTAGTAAATCTTGCAGCAGTAGCTGCCGGAATCCCACTTTGCGAAGTAAATTTGTTATTACGAAATACAGGGTTAGTGAAAACAAAATCTAGTGCAGTCACGCTCCATTTTGAAGACAACAACTCAGCAAATAAAATTTTCATTCCTTCGTATAACGACCTTATATTTTCAGCAACAGTTAAATTCCGTATTGCCTGTTGCTCTACGGCTTCCAGAAAAAAAGAACACCATTCATCCCAATCCCCGGTCTCTGATACCCGCCTCATCGTATCAATGTACTCATCCTTATTTTCTTCAAAATATCCACTAATATAAAAATGAGGTTCTGAAATAGTTCCGTACTTCCATAACATCAAAGTTATCAACATCCTCCCAATCCTTCCATTACCATCTTTAAACGGATGTAAGGCCTCAAACTCTATGTGCGCCAATGCTGCTTTAACGAGCGTTGGGCTAGGGTCTTCATTGATATACTTGAACAATACATCTAATCCATCCTGTAGCCGCTCTGGGCTAACGGGAATGAAGAGTATTTTCTTTTTATTTCTATCAGCCAAATAATTTTGCTCAACCTTAAACTCCCCAGGTGACTTTGATGCCCCTCTACCAAATGATAAAAGACGTTGGTGTATTCCTTTAAGCAGCGACTGAGAAACCGGATAGCCATCATTTAGGGCTTTTTGAGCGCCCTTCAACGCTCTTTGGTAAAGTATTGTTTCAATAACTTCAGACCTTACACTAGGTGTACTAGCCGTCTCATTTTCATGATCAGCCTCATATTGCAAAATTTCATCCATAGTACTAACAGTTCCCTCCATTCTAGAAGAGATAACTGCTTCTTGATTCCTCAATGGTGCAAGCAATATTTCGCTATTGTGCATATTTTTTAGCATTTGATCATAGCGTGCAATTGCATCTGTAGCTTTTATAAGCTTGTCTACAAACTTGCCATAATCTATTTTTTGAGGTGGAAATTCATCGTAGTGATAATTCACAGCTTCATCTAAATTTAACTCCATCCCCATTGCCTCTCAGATTCTGTATTTTTTTCACATCAATATTTTTAATATCATATTTGTATTTTTTTGAGAGTCAACTCCTTGATTGCAATTTAGAGAGCTGGCAGATGCGCCGAAAAAGCCGTTGTTATATTTCTATATAAAAATCATAAACCTACCACCACATCTTTACGTTTACGTGCTATTAATGATCAATTCATTAGGCACAAGCAGAAAGGATAGGCTCTCACTTCTAGAAACTTATGAGAGCGTAGCTATTTTGACGTGCATTTGTGCAAGCCTACGCCCCTAGCTTCTCACTTCTAGAAAATTATGAGAGCGTAGCTATTTTGACGTGCATTTGTGCAAGCCTACACCCCTAGCTTCTCACTTCTAGAAAATTATGAGAGCGTAGCTATTTTATCGTTCATTTTTGCAAACCTACGATTCTAGCTGAGTTATTAAGCTTCGAGAGGGAATAGACTTCTTATTTATCAAGCCTTAAAAATAGATCATTTGTTGATAAAAAGGAGGAAAGGCATGAGCGAACATATCTCGGTGGGTAGCGCGTCCGACGAAAACGCCACTGAGGGCATTATCAAAAATAATGGTTTCTGGCCAGATATTCTCCATATCGAGTTTAGCGCACACCTCCGGCTAGATAACACCATGGCCAGCACCTCAAACGTGTTTTGTGCAGCGGACTGTTGCTGCTGCCTATCGCTCTGCTTTTGCTCTACAGGATCAATGCCTTGAGATATTAGACGTCTCATATCCGTCCGCTTCTCCCTTGCTTCAGCAAGGCTCACCTCAGGGTACTGGCCAAGGCTGATCATGTTGCGCTTGCCATTGGGACGTGTGTAGCGCAAACGCCATCCACGGCTGCCATTGGTTGAGATCCTAAGTTCTAATCCCATGCCATCTGAGAGGGTAATAATTTTCGTGCCGGGCTTAGTTGCGTTTATTTGTCGGATAGTTAGCGCCATGGAGGTATACCGAGTATTTCCGAATGAAGGCATATACCGGAATGTATACCACTTGGCAGCGGGATTTGGAAGGAACTGCGAGGAACAACGAGGAGCTAAAAAACCATGTATTTCAGAGTATTGTACTCTTTTTTAGGCCTTCCCAGGACTTCTAAAGAACCCCAGTTGGCGTCCCTGGCAGGAGTCGAACCTGCGACCTGCCGCTTAGGAGGCGGCTGCTCTATCCTACTGAGCTACAGGGACTAACGTCGTCCAAACTTGCGGGCGCGTAGTATAACGCGTCGGCTTAGGCAGGGCCAACCGAGTTGCGCTATTCAGCAGGGCTATTCAATCTAATGACACTATATCCAGCCGAGTAAACGCAGCGCAAAAACGCCAAGCGTAACGGTAACGCTCGCCATCAGGGTGGTAATGGCGATGATATTGGCGGCTAGAGCCACATTACCACCTATCGCTTTCACCATTACAAAACTTGCGGCAGCGGTGGGGCTGGCAAAAAACAGAAACAGTAAGCCCAGCTGTTCGCCGGAAAAGCCCACCAACCAAGCCGCCACGGTCGAGAGCACCGGTAGTGTTACCATCTTCATCAAACTAGCGCCGAGTGCCACTTGGCTGCTGTCACGCATGCTCGACACGGAGAGCGTTGCACCAATACAAATCAGCGCCAGTGGCAATGTTAACGAGGCAAAATAGTCCCCCGAGGTAATCACCCAACTGGGCAGTGGGATCGAGAGCGCGGTAAAGGGTAACGCTGCAAATACCGAAATAATTAGCGGGTTTTTCGCTACATGCTTGAGCAGGCTGCGCCAATCGGTGGATTGGCCAGGCTGGTAAAATGCCAGCACGATGACCGAAAGCGCGTTATACATCACGATGACCACGCCCAGCAAAAGACTGCCCGCTGAAAGGCCATAGTTACCGTACATGCCCGCCGCTAGCGCCAAACCCACTATCCCACAATTACCGCGAAACGCTCCCTGGACATAAATACCGCGATCCTGAGGAGCTATACGGTACCGCGCCCAGCCCCAACTGAATAAAAACTGCCCCAGCGTTGCCACAGCAAAAAACAGCATCAGCGAGACGTCCAGCGCAACACTCAGGTCAGCTTTAATCAAACTAAGGAAGATCAGCGTGGGGAGTGTTGCTTTGAATACCAAAGCAGAAGCGGTCGAAACGAAGGCACTATCAATCCATTTCAAGCGCTTAAGGCCCAAGCCTACAAACACCATCGCAAAGACAGGCAGCGTGACATCCAGCGTGCGGGCAAACAGTTCGAGTAGATTCACAACAGTATCTCAGTCAGCCTTGGTTTTAAAAACTGGCTTCTAACGACAAGTTCAGCATCTGCTTATACTCTACTGCTGGACATGTTTTGTCGACTGCTAACCGCGCCAAGCCTCTGCACAGGCTTAAAGTGCTTATATGAGAGACTATTTGGGCGAGTCGAAAAGCGCCATTACGTCATCGTTATTGTGAGGCATATCGTTATTGTGAGGCATATTGACAACGACCCCATCGCGCCCCAGCCCTTTGGCTTTGTAACTGCCGGCATCGGCCCGTGCCAAAACGTCGGACACATTAGAATCCTCTTCATCAAAGGTGGTGACACCGATACTGAGTGTCACCATGTACTGTTTGCCTTGATGTGTCACAGAGATCTCCCCGACCGACTGCCGCAGGGATTCAGCGATTCTCCTTGCCTGAGCCAGGGTGCAACTGGGTAGCAACACGCCAAACTCGTCGCCCCCTTGGCGCGCCACATGGTCGCTACGGCGGACTTCCCAGGCAACCACCTGAGCAATGCGGCGCAACATCTCATCGCCCAGGGCGTGGCCACCTTCATCATTGATGGGCTTGAAGTGATCCAAGTCGAACAGCAAAAGAGCGGAAGGTGTGCTGGTTTTTTGGAAATCGGCAAAGGCCTCTTCTAGGCGGCGCTCAAAGCCTCTGCGATTCAACAGACCGGTTAGCGGGTCATGTTCTGCCTCCCAGCGCTGTATGGCTTCCTGCTCCCTACGTTCGGTAATATCTTTTACTACGCCCACCAAACCAAGGGTCTGGCCATCTTGAGAAAGCATTACCACGCGGGCATGAATATCCAGCCACAGCAACTCTTTATCGCTACGTAAGAAGCGTAACTGGCGGACAAAATCACTACCATTGCGCAGGCTATGCAACCACATATCCTGGGCACCGGCGATATCGTCAGTATGGATCTGTGCCAGCCATGTCTCCATCGGCGCGTCCGCTGAAACGCCCAGCATTTCTAACAGCGCAGGATTCATGTAGGTGATGTCACCTTTAATATTAGCGACAAACATACCCTGCGGCGCTGCATTAAGTACCGAGTCAAGAAACGCCTCGCGCTCTTGAAGATTGCCTAACAACAGTTGCCGCTCATCTTCCACTCGGTTAAAGGTACTCGCCACCTGCTGTAGCTCTTGCATCTTGGTCGCTAGACTGACGCTCTCACGGTGTCCTAAACCCACCTCGCCAATTTGCTTCTCCAAATGCTTTAACGGCGAAAGCACGCGGCCTAACATCCACCACAGTATGGGCAACATGGAGAGCGCAAAAAGCACCCACAACCACCAAAGCTGCTGAATAATGCCAGCTAATGGCAGTTGCGCTTGCTGAATCGGCAGGTAGAGGCCCACCACCCATCCGGCTGGCCAAATCTGCGCATAAGATTGTAGCCCCATTTCCCCACCCACAAGCCGACCTACGGCATCACCTTCCCAGCCATCCAGCGCCAAATCCAGCCATGGGTTAAATGCCTCACTGGGTACAGAAGCATTAATTAATGAATTATTAGGATGGTATAAGACCTTACCCGAAGCGGTAGCAACACCCGCATAGCCTTTTTCGCCCAAGCGTACTTTGGCTAAACGGCTAAACATCCCTCCTGAATCCAAGCTAAGGATACCTCCAATAAAACCGTCAAACTCGCCTTGCTCGGTAAATCGCGGCACGCCCACTAGCACCATTGGCATGCCGCTCGCACGACCTACAAAGGGCTCACTCACATAAGGGCGGCGAGTACCGCGCAGCATATGAAAATACTCAAGGTCAGCGGTTTCGAGCCCTACGCGACCCACGATTGCAGGCCAATCAGCAATAACCTCACCATCGCTGTTAGCAACGACGATCCCCTCAAACCAAGCTAGTAGACTATCGTTCTGCTGCAGCTGATAGCTGATCCAGCCCGCATCCTCTGTGGTACCGATCATCTCGCGCAGACGCTCCAATGCCTGAAAGCGCAGCTCAACTTGCTGGGAGACTTCATCGGCCAACAGAGTGGCTTCATAGCGCAGGTGCGCCATATTGGTTTCCTGCACCATGGTTTTGCCCAGCTGCCAGGACATGCCCAGCACCAGGGTAACGACCAAAAACCAGGTAGCCGCAAGGCCCAGCAGTAGCCGGCCTCTTAACGATCGAGCCAAAAGCATTCGTTTCAACAAGGGGGACAAACGCACAGGATGCCCCTGAATGTATAGAGTAACGGCAGCATTTATATCCATTTGCTGTTGTGGGTGAAGGTAGTACGCCTAAGCCATTTTAACTACTCACTTTACCAACATTATGCGTCTAGCGAGCGTTGACAACTATCAACCATGCACGGCCTTTACAGGGTTATGACAATGAAATACAGCGCTGGCAAAATTAACTTAAAGACCTGGCCATGTCTTTTCCAGAGGTTTGACGCACTCTGAAATCTGGCAGCCAAGCGGCCGTAACAGTTTGCTAACAAACTCAAGGTTGAGCTAGGGCGCCTGTGCGTGCCCACTGCCGACAATCAACCTACCACTTAAAGGAAGGCGAATTGATTACCCTAGCCAATTAACGTATGTTCCCTCGCCTATCCCTAACCCTGTTACCTCACTGCGGCCTTATGTATGGCGAAACGAACGGCAGGTTACACGTCCCCAGGTATTCGCAAGCTGGCCACCTTGCCTGCATTGCTGCCCGAATTTGACCAATTCGTCCGAATAAGCTCCCTTAAGAAAATGCCCGATACGGTGATTGGATGGGGGTTAAAACCCACTAGTGTAAGCGCTAGGCGGTATGCCCAACGCCATCAACTAGTCTATATCGCATTAGAAGATGGCTTTCTACGCTCGTTAGGGCTAGGCGTAAACGGCTTTCAACCGCACAGCTTGGTAGTCGATGAGGCCGGCATTTATTACGACGCCTCGCGCCCTTCTGATTTGGAAAACTGGCTCAATACGGCCACTTTCGATGCTGAGGAATTAGATCAAGCAGAACGCTGTATGGAGCTGATTGCCCGCTATCGGCTCTCCAAATATAACCACGCTCCCGATCAGCCGATTAATGATGCCAGCCCAGCGCGTGTATTAGTGGTCGACCAAACCGCTGGAGATGCCTCAATTCACTACGGGGGCGCTAGCGCGAGTAGCTTCAAGCAAATGCTTGAGGCAGCGTTAGCAGAGCACCCCGACGCCGAGATCTTGGTCAAGATCCATCCTGACGTTATCGCGGGTAAAAAACAGGGCCACCTACTTAATGCCGTAGACCACCCACGCTGCCGGGTCATCGGTGAAGACCTTAACCCCTGGGCGCTATTTGATCAGGTTGACCACGTTTACGTCGTGACCAGTCAGCTCGGCTTTGAAGCGCTACTGGCCGGAAAGCAGGTACACTGCTTTGGTATTCCGTTTTATGCAGGCTGGGGGCTCACCCATGATCAACTGCCCTGCCACCGCCGCCGTGTAAAACGCACGTTAGCTGAGGTTTTTGCCGCCGCCTATTTACGCTACTGCCGCTACGCCAACCCTTACACTCGGCAGCCTGCCACGCTGGAAGAGACCATCGCCTTGATCGCCGACCAAAAGCGGCAGCAGGAGCGCTACCGGGGCAACTGGCGGGCGTGTGGTTTCTCTTCATGGAAACGGGGCTTCATCGGCGATTTTTTGGGCTCCGCCGCCCAGGTAAATTATCAGATCGAGCTGCCAGCCAGCGTGCAGCCCGATGAACGGCTATTGGTATGGTCAAGCCGCATTGATGCTAATTTTAAACGCCAGCACGCCCAGCACATGGCGAAGCTATGGCGCATGGAAGATGGGTTCATTCGTTCAGTGGGGCTGGGGGTCGATCTTACTCAGCCACTATCGCTGGTGATTGATTCACAGGGTATCTATTACGACCCCAGCCAATCCAGTGATTTAGAAACGCTGCTCAATAGCGCCCTCTTTAGCGACGACCTGTTGCAACGTGCGCAACAGTTACGAGAAAGGCTGGTGGCGCTCAAACTCTCCAAGTACAACGTACGTGGAAAGGCAGGGATCGAGCTGCCCAAAGGGCGTTACACCATCCTGGTGCCTGGCCAAGTGGAGAGCGATGCCTCGATTGCCACCGGCTCGCCAGATATTAATACCAATAGCGGGCTGCTAAGCGCCGTGCGTGACGCGCACCCTGATGCCTATATTGTCTACAAAGCCCACCCCGATGTATTGAGCGGCGCACGTGTTGGAGCACTCGATACCGACGCCAAACGCCTGTATGATCTAGACGCCAGCGACATCGACATCGCAACCCTGTTAGAGCGTGTCGATGCAGTGCATACAATGAGCTCTTTAACCGGCTTTGAAGCACTGCTGCGCAAGCGGGAAGTCAGCACCTACGGTCTACCGTTTTATGCTGGCTGGGGCTTAACCAAGGATGCGCTTGGCTGCCCACGCCGCACGCGCTCGCTCTCGCTGGATGCCTTGGTGGCCGGCACCCTGATTCTTTAT
>TARA_R110001583_G_scaffold192940_1_pt1 | contig 11589 bp, 11 predicted proteins | sample TARA_R110001583 | Tara Oceans TARA_R110001583 (sample SAMEA4398432) | marine metagenome | biome: Polar Biome; feature: [MES] marine water layer (ENVO:01000295) within the mesopelagic zone...; material: water (ENVO:00002006), including particulate matter (ENVO:01000060) such... | reverse complement strand
TGACCCAACCATGCCACGGTGGCCTGCTATAAATATTTTTCTCATTCTCGGTACCTTATAAAATTACGTTTCTTCAACCTAGCTAAAAGTGCATTTTAATCCATTCATTCAGGGACACTGAAGCTCGCTTGGGGTAGCTTATTAATGTTAGGACTCGATGCCCATCCTCACAAGACATAACCATACTGGGACAATTCAATTCCGCTGAGTTCTTGAAGCCTTCTATTTGAATGGATGTAAACCTTTCGAATCCGCTCTTTCTCACATTCGCTAAAATCACGGTTAATGGGTTGAAGCTTTTTTCTAATTTCAGGTTTATCTTTGAGGAGATTCTCTATACGCCAGCTTTTCAAATAGAGAGCCTGATCGTTCTGATACGGTTGCGGGAGCTCAAAACCACTGTCATCACTATAAATTGATCGAGCTTGCCAACCAAATGCTCGATGAATACTTGTGCTGCGACCTAACCTGTATCCCTCCTGATTATTTAGATAAAATTGCGCTGAAAAGTGTTCTTCTGATGCACTTTCATTGCGTTTTTCAGTATTTAAATTATTGAGAGGTGAAACTCCAATAAACCTTAAAATTTCGTTACTAAACTCAGAAACACTGTTTTTTATAGACTCCATGGGTACAACTTTAACATTGTCGTAACCAAAAAGTTCTGAATAGACGTCATATACTCGATCATAATAAAGAGTACTCAATGGACTAATATCTTTCTCCGCAAAAAAATAATTTTTAAACTCTTCAAAAGTCACTGTCACACCTATTTCACTAACAAGATTCGAATAATATGACTTAATCCAAGCCTCTTGTTCACGAATTACAATTATTATTTTTGTATTAGCGCCCATAAAATCGTAAAGTCTCTTTGCACGTTCTCCAAGTTCAATGCGCCCAATATGTGGATGCAACAATTGCTCAAGCGACAACCCAATAGCCTGTTTTTCTGCATCTTCAGCCAACCGTAAATATGGAGCTAAGAGAGATTTAGTATTACTCTGTTCATAGGCGAACTCTCTAGCATCTAGAAACGTACTCCAAAATAGCGTTCTAATCTCATCAGATATTATTTTATCTCCGGGTCGCCTACCAAGAAAGAAAATATCATCGTGCTTTGAAAACACCTCGGACTGTAACCATGTACTAGCACATTTAGGAAATCCGACGTGAGCAAATTTAATCATACAATTCCTTAGTATTGCTTATACTGTTAATGCTTTTTGATGATAATAGTCTTCCAATACTGCTCTGGCTTTAGTATCAACAAACGACTTTTCTATTTTCACGCGTAACAGGTTGGCTTCAAACTCTTTGGAACTTAATTGTGGAAATTTGCTAAAGTATTTTGATATGAAAGCATTTGGCTCAGACACCAACAATTTATAATCAATAACAGTACTTACATAGTCTTTAAGATATTCCGTATAATACGTAAACTCGTTCGCTAATGCTTTTTCTGCTTTTTCAAACATTTTTTGGTTTACCGATAAACAAAATTTTTCAGAAATGTTAGCTTTTTGAACTAGCTCATCGCCCCAAAGCCCAGTTTCATTAGCCACCGCGAATGAGAAAATTTGCGCAAAAAAATCCTGTCTTTGCATGTAATAAATATCGGTAAATGAAAAAAATTCAAGTAAATTGATATTGTGTTCTACTTGCCAATAACGATGTTGATTTACATGTATATGTAGCGCTTGTATTTTTTCATTAGGAAAAGCGTAATCCCTTATCAGTTTTAGATAGTCTTTAGCATTAGAAGCTTTGTGGTCTGCTAAGAATCTTTCGACGAAACGGCGATGTAGCCATTCATTTGAAATACTTTCCCCAAACCTAGTTTTAAGAAGCCTACACAACCAAGTTGAACCTACTCGTGGTGTAGAAAAAATTGCGATAATATTCTCCCTTACTATTGGCTTGGAAGATTTTGCTTTAATCAACTGTTGGTAAGCCTTGTCAAAATACTCATCCAATAATATCTGGCTAACCTCTTTACTTTGTTCCACATTAAATATAGTTTTCAATTTTACATAGTTACCACGGAAAGCACGAAAATCTTGATTTTCACTCTTTATACGTTTATCAACTTTAGTGTCATTATCAAAAATGAAATTTTCTGTTTTTTCCCATAACTGTTTGTGGCGAAAACGATTTGATATACCACAATGAAATCCTGAACCGTCATGGCCATTATTCTGAGCCAAAGAGTAACGAGGGTAAATGGTAGCGACATTTTGTATAGACTGCCTGAACATACATCTAACATCAGCGGCATCCAGTTCACCAGCGACTTCGCGCCTAACCATAGGAAGAAGGTCTTCACCGAACTCGCGAAGAACATTTTCATCCTTTACTGAATAAAATTCTTCTTTTGATATTTTAGTGGCTAACCAGTCCATGGTTCGTTCATATACACCACAGCCCCAACCGCTAAATCGATTGAGAGTAAAAAAGTCTTTTTCCAAATACTCCCCTACACCCAATAGTGGAGGAGAGTAGCCGGAGATACTGACAACATTCAAGTTGTCCCTATAATGATCAAGTGCCCCATTCATGAAAGCTAAAAAACCAGGAGCAACTTCAATGTCATCTTCAATGCAAACAGCCTTTTTGAATACCTTTACAACTTGCTTTAAACCTTCATGAACATTACGTACACCACCATAATTAAAAGCTCTTTCAATCACAGTTACTCTTTTAAAGCCTTTAATACGATGAGCGAACTCTCTCACTGCGTTTACCGCTTCCTGATGTTCTTTTCTTGAAGCCCCGTCGCTGTATATCACAAGATGAGTATGTGGTGACAAGTTATTCTTTTTGAGTGCCTGAATTGACCGTTGAAAATGGGTTAGCCTTGTATAAACAGAAATAACGACTGGCGCCAACATCACTTATGATTCCATCAAACGGGCTATACCAAACCCCGTTTTACCAAATGTATTTCCATTGTAGAGCATGTAATAACTATTTTGATAAGCAAAAACAGAGGAATATTCCTGCATTTCACTATCCCAACCACTATCACTATTTTTCAATACAAAGTCCGAGTCTTGACGCTGCCAGGTAATTCCGTCTTTTGAAACCGCACAGCCTAATTGATAATGCTGACCATGCTCAAATCTATAACTGTCGCTCCCCCTCGAGGAATAAATCATTTGAAATTTATCCTTATATTTAATTACCCAAGGTCTCCCTAAAGCCTCTCCCTCGAATTTGTATGGGATACAAATATTGTCATCGGTTTGCCACTGGATACCGTTATGGCTGGTAGCACGCTTAATCAGATATACCGGCTCTGGCTTACCATGATATTCCGGCCAGGCTGTGCCAGAGATGTACCACATAATGAATAACTCCCCATTAAAAAGAACACAAGGTGCAGCGCAAAAAATAGGGTCGTGAATGTTTCTGTCAAGCACTGGGCCTGGTGAAATTTTTTTAAACGTTGACCCACCATCTTTACTGATCGCCAAGCCTATTGCCAATTGGTAACTAATATTTTTTCTTTGGTTCCAGCCAATAAAATAAAAGTAAATATCCTTTCCCACACGAACAAAAGAAGAAGGCATAATTCCACAATCGTCAAAAGCCCCCGGGTCACCCAACTCCAAAATAGGCTTCTGCGCTACACTGATGACATTTCGGCTTTCCATATCATAATCCACAGTAAATGGCCTACTTCTGCCTTGAATATCTCTAGACGAGTAGAAAAAACGAAAAGTATGTTCAGTTAACTGCAATGGGGTAGGCAGTTGTGCATGGCTGGTTTTTAGCTCGTTGTTACCAGACGGCGAATATATATGCGAATCGAATTTCCATTTATTCATCTTATTATCAGTAAACCTTATAGCTAAATTTATTTTTCAATTTTGCTGGGTTGCCAACATATACACCCCATTGCTCGGTGTCTTTTGTAACACTGGATCCCATACCTACAAGTGTACCTTGAGCAAGGTTAGTGTAATCCCGAATCGTCGAGTTTACACCTAAGAAACAATGACTTGCCACATTACAATGACCAGATAAAACAACATGGGAAGTAAAGAATACATGATCTTCAATCACGCTATGATGACCTATGTGATTACCACTCCATAAGACGACATTGTTGCCAATGGTAGTGAAAGGTTGGATCGTATTGTCTTCTAATATAAAACAGTTATCACCAATGATTGTCCCCTCAAAGACGGTCGCTTTACTACTTATGTATGAAATTAGTTCGTAGCCTTTAGCCTTTATACTGGTGTATATTTTCGTTCTTAACTCGTTCATATTTTTAGCTGTCATTGGTGCAAAAAATTTATATTCTGCAGGTGGATACAGCTCTTTAACATTTTCAAATGAAACTACCGGTAAGCCTTTAAATTGATGATTTGTTAAGTATTCTTGATGAACACAAAAAGCCACCACTTCATGCTCGCTATCAACATCAAGATAAAAATGCGCCAATTCAGCGGTATCCATTATTCCAAAAATTACAACTTTAGCCATTTATCAACTCATAATTTTTAACTATACGCATAGCTTCATCAGGAGAATTAAACATTAGAACATCGATAATAGAAAGATACGGAGTATGTTCATTCGAGAATTGACGATAATCTGTTTCTTTGTGTTTCAGAAATTTTAATGTAATCCCCTGCTCTTCAAAGGTGGAATCAGAATACAACTCCCTACCACCAATCGCATTAATATAATTTTTCGCCTGTAAGCTTCTGGTGATTGCAATAATTCGTGCTTCACCTGTCAACCCATCCCCCAATTTACATTGCGAACTGCGAATGATATTCACAGAAATACCTAAATAATCAATTGTTTTAACCAGTGCCTGTACCAAGAAATCGGCTAAAAGGGCTTTATTAAAATCAAAAATACTCGCTAATAAAGCCATGACCGGCTTGAAATAGGGTGCTTTAGCATAGGTATGAGACAACATCTTAAAAAATTTGGTTTTGCTTTCTCCGAGTGACAACAAATATAAATCACAGATCCTAGTATTTTGACTGGCTTTGCTAATTGGCAAGGTAAATCTTTGGGGGCCTGTCATGCTAAAAAAGTTATTTCTATTTACCCATCCCTTTTTTATATAGTTAACATCGTCATAGATAACAAATGTGTCGGCGATTTCACAAAGGCTAAAATATCCCACATAAGGGAAGAAATAAGGCTGCATAATAACTAATTTCATACTAACTTAATTTACTTTTCAGTAGTTCAACGAGTTCTTCGACATTCGTCATTTCAAGATCAGGATATATTGGCAAACAAAGGACTTCATCCGCCCGCTTTTGCGCCTGTGATACATTGTTTTTACGCGCGCGTTGCTCAATTTCAGGTATCCCGAAATCACAAGTTAATGGATAAAAGTAACGGCGAACCATGTAACCATACTCACGTAAAAATACGTAAAGGGTATCTCGATCAGTTTTAGCTTCTCGCTGAATAAAAATAGGAAAGTAAGAATAATTCAATCGGACATCAGTAGGTTCAGTGGGTATAAAGACCCCATTAAGTTTCCTCAATTCTTTTACATAGTAATTAGCAATATTTTTTCGACCTGCTAGCATTTTATCAATGTGCTGTAATTGCACGAGTCCAAGAGCAGCGTTAAACTCGGACATTTTCGCATTAAGGCCCAGTGATGAAATCGTCGTTTCATTTTGAAAACCAAAATTTGCAAAATTAATTAATTTATCTCTAAGAACAGCAGAATGACAAGCTATGGCGCCACCTTCAAAAGTATTAAAAGTCTTTGTCGCATGGAAACTTGCTACGCTCATTTCCCCAAACCGGAACAGACTTTCACCTGCTATTTCAACACCAAAAGCATGAGCAGCATCATAAATAACCGGAATATTATAGTGTAATGATAGTTTACTCAAAGCCGACACATCACAGGGATTGCCATAGCAGTGCACGGCTAAAATAGCCACCGTGTCAGGGGTAATTGCTTGCTCTATTGCCGTAATATCGATGTTTAAGGTTACAGGATCAATGTCCACGAATACTGGTTGATGGCCGGTCCAGATAATAGAATTGGTAGTTGCAATAAAGGTAAAAGGCGTTGTAATAACTTCACCTTTTTTTTCAGAAATTAAACAACTTAAAGCAGCCAACAAAGCTTGAGTACCATTGGCAAACGTTACCACGTGCTTAACGTTCCATTGTTTTTCCAACTCAGTACAAAACTTAGAATTGTACTTACCGTTATTAGTTAACATTTTGGATTGCCAAATGTCTTCTAGTAACGGCAGAAATTCCTCAAGTGGCGGTAAATATGGCTTGGTAACATTAATCACTTTCCTACCCATTCCGCCCACCTTTTTCAACATAGCATCAGTCATTCTCAGATGTATTACCAAACTGCACTAACGTCATATTGTTAGTGCTCTATTCGTGTCACAAAAAAAATTCTTCGCCACCAAGGCCAAAGAGTCAAAAATACATTTCTCTATATACTCGATGTTGAGGAACATGCCATATAACTATTATTCTTTTGCTAGAGAAACATCAAACCCATGCTTCTTAAGTAAAGCATGCTGTTTTGCTTTGTCTAAATCATGTTTAACCATCTCTGCACACATTTCTTCGACCGTAATTTCAGGTACCCACCCCAGTTTTTCCTTGGCTTTAGTAGGGTCCCCTAACAACGTTTCCACTTCCGCTGGTCTGAAGTAACGAGGGTCCACCTTAACGATTACATCGCCTGCTTTCACACCAGGTGCATCGTTACCGCTTACGGCGCTGACAGTAGCTATTTCATTTAAGCCTTGTCCACTGAAGGAAACTGTTATACCAGCTTCTTTTGCTGACATTTTAACGAAATCTCTAACTGAAATTTGTTTGCCTGTCGCAATGACAAAATCTTCAGGTTTATCTTGCTGTAACATCATCCATTGCATACGCACGTAATCTTTAGCATGGCCCCAATCACGCAGCGCATCCATATTACCGAGGTACAAGCAACTTTCTGCACCCTGTGCAATATTGGCAATAGCACGGGTAATCTTTCGGGTTACAAACGTTTCACCGCGCCTTGGCGACTCATGATTAAATAAAATCCCATTACAAGCATAAATACCGTAAGACTCACGATAGTTGACGGCGATCCAATAAGCATACATTTTTGCTACGGCATAAGGTGAGCGAGGGTGAAACGGGGTGGTTTCCTTTTGCGGTATTTCTTGCACTTCGCCATACAGCTCAGAGGTAGAAGCTTGGTAAAATTTAGTCTTTTTCTCTAGGCCTAAAAATCGAATAGCTTCAAGCAAACGTAAAGTACCCATCGCATCAACATCTGCAGTGTATTCTGGTGCTTCAAACGACACGGCTACATGTGACTGGGCGCCCAAATTATAAACCTCGTCTGGCTTTACTTCACTCATAATGCGGATCAAATTAGATGAGTCAGTCAAATCGCCATAATGCAATTTAAAACGGGCATTCTCTATATGAACATCTTCATATATATGATCTACTCGTTGAGTATTAAACGAAGATGCGCGTCGTTTAATACCATGAACTTCATAGCCCTTCTCTAATAATAATTCGGCTAGATATGAGCCGTCTTGTCCGGTTACACCGGTAATAAGTGCTTTTTTCATTTCAAATTAACTCTTGCTCTATGATTCTATAACTAATTTTATTATATCAACGTGCGCTTAGAATTATTAGTAATTTTAACTCACTGAATTTACTAATCTAATATGATTTAAATAGGGATCGTACTTTCCAAATCCTATGTACAGTTTGCGAACGGAAAAATAAAACATTCAAAAATATCTCATTTACAGCCTCATTAATTCACATATACATCCTCATAGTGTTCGCTACATCTTATACACTGTCAATTAACAATTCTATCGTGCAGGATTGAATAATTCATAATCGGTAGAAAATATATTTTTCAATTCACTAATTTGATCACCATTCAGAATTTCTGACGGAAAATAGCCCTGACTTTATATTTTTTAATTTCGGTTATATTCTTAATAACAACATCATCATCGATTGAAGAGCTGATTCCGGCTTCAAATAGAGCCTCTTTATAGTTACTCAATTTATAAATATTAATATTCCTAACTAAATCTGCACCACCTAGATAATTATATTGAAACGAACTATTGTTATGTTTTATGTAATTAAAGAACGTTTCTTTGGTAATTCGTACAGGAAAATGATGTCTACTATGGTTCTCACTCATTATCATGTAATTTAAGTCTGATATAACCCTCTCAATAGGATCTCTGATCAAGCTGAAATATTAGTATCTAAATTAGCGATATCGGCAACAACTCTTTATGAGAAATATGGCCACAAATAGCTGTCGTATCCACAGGTAATCCGTTCGAAAAAGTATTAATAATTTTTTTTGTGAATAATAGTCACTAGGAGTGACTATCATAGTATATTTTAAGTAATCGACCACTTTTCATATATTTTTGTATTATTTTATCCCGTACAGTAGAATTTCCACATTTAGGTATATTCATAAAGATCGTAATAGGCATAGTTATTTTCTAATTAAATATTTTTTCAAAATTTGGTTTATATGATTTTCTTAATTTATGTAGGTGGTTATCATTAAAATATTTAAACGAATCCACATCAGTTACATTGTGTTTATCAAATAATTCAGCTAGTTTACACAAAAACTTGGCCCTATAATATTTCGATTTAGTAATGTGACGAGCTCTGATAATTTTTGGATCTCTTGGATTCTTTACAAAAAATTGTACAGCATCCCTAACGGCATCTTCTGTGGGTTCACATGTTATAGAGTTATATTCATCATACCAAACTGAACGCCCTCCTTTTTCTGGTGTGCTAACAACTGGTATGCCACATAGAAGGTATTCACTAGATGCAAAACAGGCACCTTCTTCAGCTGATAAAATCAATCCACATCGAGCTTGGTTTATTTTGGTGCAAACATCTTCAGCAACTAATGGTCGTTCATTTAAATAAACATGTTCAGGAATCCCTTCAGCAGTAGCATTTCCGTGGTTATTACCTGCGACAAGAGCAAGATTAGGGACCTTATTAGCAAGGTAATGCCTTTTAAATGCACTAAACCGCCCAACATATATCGCATCATATTTTTTCTCAATATTTTCAGGCTTCATTACCAAGTTCTCGTCAAGCCAGCAATTTTGATTAATAATTTCCCCTTTGAATCCATTGCTTTTAAAGTTACTTTCTTCATGGGTATCATTGAACATAAAATAAAAATTTTCTTTATTTAATTGTAGTTCAGAAAATATTGCTTCAGCTTCTTTAGCAAAATATTCGCTATGATACCAACCGCAATATACAAAAAAATAATCAGTTTTTTTAAATTTAGTATGAAATGTATTAAGCCAATTCCAGTTATGCTGAATATTTTCAATGATGAATACCCTGCATTCTGGCCCCTCATAATAGACTCTAAATGGGAAGGCTGGGTTAGGCCAAGTATAGGAAGGTTTATAATTCATTTAGCATCTCCACTTTTAAATTACCATCAATAGAAATTTCATATGTTTTTAGAAAACGTCCTAATTCTTTTGAGCTGGAATCATTCTCTATCGGTTTTAAAGTGTTAACTTTATCGAATGGGTCATCATCAGATATAGATATTATTAATTTATATTTACCCATCTTTAGATTCTTAAAAGTTGGCAGGTTTATCAACATATCACGATAATAATAACACCAAGGATCAACTATATTTCTTTGTCCGATAAATACAACATTGTCATCTTTAACCAAGGTCAGGTTTAATATTGGCGAGGTGGGGCCAATATTACAGAACATATAAATATTTATATCTGATTCTTCCAAAATAACTAAATCAAGCGATAATTTATTGTCTGTATCTATTTTTAACTCGTTGCGTAACACAATCGGAACTGACTCGTGCTCTCGCGAAAAACTCAAGTTCATGAATTTGGTTAAATCAAGTTGCTTTAACGAGTCGACAATGTATTCAGCGTACAGAGGAGCGCCCAATTTATTAGTATGTACTGCATCTCTTAAAATATCGCTCAACTCATGCCCCTGACTGAATCTAGACCGAGTAAAGTTTCTAACTAATACAGTATCACTCTCTGTAGCTATTATTTGCTTACAACATTCACGCTCACACTTGGGGTCATCAGTTCTCGGAAATAGTACCCAGACAGGTAAAATATTGTTTTGGTGAAGAATTCGATTAATTCTTTCGACTACTCCCATCGGAAAAACCTTCGTCGAAGGTGTTACCCAATCTAAGATACATACCTCTGGTTGCTGCTCAATTACTTTACTTATCATCGCGATACCAGCGAACTGCAAATGACTAGCACCAAATGGAATGCGAGTAATTTCAAACTCTGAGTTTTCTTCCAAGTAATGAAAAAAACCATCTTTGTTCTTCTGTGCAGTTACACTTGCTCCATAGATCACGACTTTCATGATTTGTACTCTAATACGATATTTTCTATTTTTCTATATTCAGTCAATAAATTGTTTGACATCTCAGTAATGGTTAATTTATTAAAAGACTTTAAATGTTCAAACAAATTAACCATAGATTGCGATTTCCAAACAACACAATTTGAAAGTAGATTTTGACCTATCTTACGTTCATGAAATACTGATAAATCATCGTCAAACAGAACGGGGATACTCCCCACTGCAATAGATTCCCAAAACCTTAATGTATTTGGTCCAGCACCAATTGGGCACAATGAGAAAACTGAGTCAGAAAGGATTGTATTATACCGAAACGTTTTCTGATGATGCTCATCAATATGGTGAGCCTCGATTTCTTTTGATAGAACCTGTTCTTCGTAAACGACTTTATTGAAATGCCACTCGTTGCCTAAATCAACCAATACATCATCTCGACCGCTGGATTTGGCTGCGTCAAATAGCTGTACGCGGCTATCGTTCAAATAATGAGGCATATGTGCACCAATAAATGACGCCAACAGTTTTTTGTCTTTTATTGCTTTACGCTCCATTCCTTCGCATCTTTCAGGCGTTACGTAATTGACTGCGATAAGCGGCCAACCGTGAAGCTTAAAGCTGTGACCCGCATCGTTCTGAACGCCTTCACTTTTTGAGTTTTTGTGTGATAAATGTAGGTTTGTAACACCTATATCATTTGCCACGTCTAGCATGCGTACCCAATGAATATGCTGACAAACAGTATGTACTTTTAATAGCACATTATGTTCTTGGGCTAATTGTTTATAATGTGAAATCAACCGTTTAATCTTTTCAATGTATTCGTTAGGAAAGTTTTTTCGGTCAATATACGTCGCCCATGGCAGAGGTAAATAAACGTTTATTGTACAACCTTCGCTTACATGATCCCCCGGCTGTATTGCTAAATGGTTCTCGTATGCTTGCTTTTCAGTAGCGCACGGGTATTGCCAAAAATTTGAATGATTTTTTGATAAGGCCTTAAGATGGATTTCATCGATGTATGTGCTAATTACCGGAGGAATAATCCCTGCCACTTTATCAATATCACTAAGTGTAGATCTTGTTATCTTGGGTACTGTAAGGAGTTTCTTAGAATCAAAAACGTTCCTGAAATAAAATCCAGTAGCACTTTCG
>TARA_R110001583_G_scaffold7985_18_pt1 | contig 11590 bp, 9 predicted proteins | sample TARA_R110001583 | Tara Oceans TARA_R110001583 (sample SAMEA4398432) | marine metagenome | biome: Polar Biome; feature: [MES] marine water layer (ENVO:01000295) within the mesopelagic zone...; material: water (ENVO:00002006), including particulate matter (ENVO:01000060) such as...... | reverse complement strand
TGAAGTGTTCCTGAGATTACAACATCACCGCCAAATAGTGCTGTACCTCTTTCTGCAGTCCCCCTGGATCCTCCTGAACCTGAAAAGTATACATTTACATCACTATATTTTGTCTCATCTACAGATGAGTCGGCGCCACCGGATAAAAATGTAACTTGTGTCGGAGATGCGATTATAGCATCTTTTACTTCTAGTGTTCCTGAAACAAGTAGCTGTCCTGATGCAACTTCGTCTACCTCAACAACTTGTTTTTCGGCGTAGAGAGTTCCGGAAACAACTAGATCTCCTCCAAAGACTGATGTGCCTGCTATTCCCTGTAGCTTTGAATCAATTGCCCCACTAACAAACAGGATAGTATCAGAGCCTAGTGCTACTACACTACCTTCGACAACGCCAGAGCCTGTTTTGAAAAGAATGTTTGTAGGTTCAAAACCGCCATAAGCATTTGATGATTGTATGACACCAATTGAGCCTGAGGCTTCTGTGACTCTAGTGGCTGTCATGCTAGAGCCTCAACAGCTGCTATAATTCTTTCCATAGTTTTCCTATCTTCTTCAGAAAGACTCTTTTCAGCAAAAACTTTCATATGAGATAGAAACTCTTTAAGAGTTATATCTTTGGTGCCAAGCCGAGACAGCGCCTCTATTGAATCATCAGGCACTATAATAGTTCCTGAAGGTAGGCGGTATGCACCCGGAATCTGCCCACTCTTCATCATCCTGAGTGCAGTTCCGTAAGATATCCCTAGAGTATTGGCAAAATTTTTAAGCTTCACAACTTATAATTATTTCACGAATTCTCTATTTGATTACGCTTAATATCATATAAAATGAAAAATTTATAACATTTGTAATATCATTTGTAATAAATCATCACTTTTTTGCTTTTTTGACCTCTTCTAGAAGAGTAGCGAGGTCAAGCCCAGCGCAATCTATTTTATTTTTTGTGTAATTATAGTGATTTACAAATCCTGAAAATCTTCCATTTGCGACGCTTTTATCAACACCCGTATTAAGAGACCCGTCAGATCTCACTGGACATTCAAGAGGAATTCCGATTCCAGTGTGAACTGCTTTCCACAATGCTTTAAGGGCTTCTACTTGAACGGGATAGAAATCCGTAAAAGGCTTAAGCTTTTTACCGTGGACCCAAGCTTCCTCCTGCAGAGGCCTCTTGCCGTATCCATTCTTAACATACCAATCTTGGTACTTGATGTAGTAGGCATTGCTTATTTCTACACCTATTCCACGTTTATTCCCATAGACATTTCCTGCGTGCCAGGCACCATGTTGAGTATCAAGTAGTTGATAAATTGTTCCGTCATTATCAATACAAAAGTGAACTGAAATTTTTCTTTTATTTAAAACCTTTGCACAGGATTCAGCGCTTAGGCAAACATCCCAGTGATTGACAAATACGTCTGGTTTTCGATCTGGCTTTCCAGAATAGTCATAGTAAGTTCCGGGCTTCATTTTTAGTCCGCCGTCTTCATTCCACAAGACAACACTCGGCCATTCTATCTCTATGAATTTTGAATTACAGACTATAAAGCTATGATCTTTTTGCTTAGGGCAGAACTTTTTGTATGACCCTATATCAGACTCTCTTTCCGTCCAGACTCTGCGATACGTAGAAGGACCGCAGAGACCATCACCAGTAAGCCCTTTTTTCTTTTGCCATTTTTTAATAGCATCTACAAGCTCTTCATCATGATATCTCACGCCGAACCAGTCGGGCTCCCAGCCGAGAGAATCGGCAGAGCTCCTGTTATAAAAAACTTTGTCTACAGCCATTTTGACCTCTTTTCAATTAGATACATAGATTTTAGCCAAGAAGAAATTTGATCATTGACGGGCGGGTCGTACTCTCCTTCCGGCCAGCCTCCATGCGATGTGGGCTTATCAAGGTGAAGATTTTTCTTATTTGCCTTCTGGTAGGAATCTTCTGGGTATGAGCCTTTCACAGTCTCATATATTCCTCTTCCGGTTAGAGACATTATTTGACCATATACTTTTTTCATAAGCTTCTGAGAAGCTTGTTTTCCTGGAATGTTTTCAAGATATTCCTTAAACTGGTCAGGTAAGTCTACAGACCCATGAGGAATTTTCCCTCTAAGGATATCTAGAGATTTTTCTTTTCCATATTTTTGCAATAAACTTTCGGCAAATTCATGAGCGTAAGCGTCAATCTCTATGTTAGATCCTAAGTATTTTTCTCTATCTTCTGAATCTGGTATTTCGCCTTCTTTTTCATATTGATCTTTAGCAAACTGCCTAGAGACTTTTTGGCTCTTTTTTCTCTTTTCTATTTGTCTAGCATGAATGTATTCATGTCTAACAATATTTCCAATTAATTTCGATACAGTATCACTGTCCACGTCTCGAGTGTTAAAATCATCAGAAACAGGAAGCATGTTAAGGTACATTACAAATCGACCTCGGTCACTGACACCTTGTGCGCCTCCTACAACTATTCGATTTGGATATAGTCTATGATCAGGGCCAACAGGAAGCGAGAGGTTTGTATTAAAATCAGGCTCAGCAGACCTTACTGCGATTGTAATCGTAATCCCATGAGAAGATAAAAAATTTTGAATCACATCTCCGAGAATCTCTGCGGCAGGTGTCTGATTGTGCCAATCTCCTCCCACACTTATCATATCAGAATCATCAGGAGTGTTTTCATGTGTCCAGAATCTTGAATCAGATATTGCTCGCTCAAGTGGTTCATAAAAAAAATCAGGCAAATATGAAGTCCTATCACTAATATTTGACTCTTTTATAATTGTTCTAATTAAGAGCCGTATACTTTTAAATGACTCTGATTCCTCGTGCATCCCTCTAGCCCTTTTGGCAGAGTCAGCTTTTTTCTCACTAGCATGACAGGATGCTTTTTTCCATTTGCCAGACTTTTTCTTTTGCACTACATATTTGCCTGATTTGCCATCAGATTGTTTGCATTTTTGCTTTTTTACTTTGTAGGGCATGATATTAAATATTTCACTCTAATTCAATATCAACAGATATATCCACATGAATTGCTGGAACCCTGATATGATTGGCTAGACTGTGCTTTTTTGCCTCTTTTGCGTCTAAAAACCAGTCCGCATGCTTCTTTCTATCTACAATCTTAAGGAAATAGTCATCTTTCTTGCCACAGTTTTGAGCCATCATTGTATAGACTTTTGCATTTAGCCTGTCAGCTTCTTGAGCACCGGCTTTTAGCTCTTCCACTTTTCCCATATCCATAGATGATACATCATGTATCATTAGTGTGGCATCAGGATCCATAAATCTTCGACCCTCCTCCCCAAAAGAAAACAAAATAGCACCACACGACATGGCTTTTCCTTCAACAATTGTTGCGACTGGTATCTCAGCATGCTTAATGGCACTTATCATAGCCATCAAACTATAGACTTGACCACCATATGAATCGATAATAACGGGTATTACTTTTTGGCCCGTATTGTGAGCAAGTGCCATTTGCTCAGAAAACTTCTTTGCTGACTCTTCGTCAAATTTATTAACTCTAATTATAACCGGACTCTTTCTTAGCTCATATTCTTTTAATAGAGAAGATACTTTAATTTTCCAATTCATTTTTTTCCTAATTTAGCCACATTTGCCGTGGCCACAAGATTTACACATTACACAACCCTCTTGATACACGAGAGAGTCTTGAGAGTTGCAATTTTCGCAAACTGTTTTACCAGGAACAGTTCCATCCTTAATGTAAGATTTTAAAACTCTTGCAATTACCTTAGAGAAAGAAAACATATCCATCTCTATATCTTTGTGAAGTTGCTCAACTACATACTGAATAGGTGCACCGTGGCGTAGTGCCAGCGAGATTGTTCTGGTAAATCCGGCATGATTGGGATTATCAAAAACAGAAACTATATCCTTTATAACAAAAGAATCACCATTTTTTCCAATTACAAGATCGTATCTAGAGTTCTTTGTTTTATACGGATACTTTACAATTACTCCCTTTCTATACTTCTTAGGGATCTCTATGTACTTCTGGAGGCCTCCCATGACTTCGTATGGCCTACCATCCATTAGTCCCACTAGGATAGTCCACGCCTCACCCTTGATTGTTGCGTGATGTATAGAGCAGTCTAGTGTTTCTGGCCTGGCGGGGGCCGAGTGTGTCTGAAAAGATGTATCGGGCTTTTCGGATACCAAGACACCAGATCTACAACCGTCCCTATATACAGTAACACCCTTACACCCAAGCTCCCATCCTGTCATATAAACCTTCTTAACAGTCTCTACATCAGCGTCAGCGGGAAGATTTGTTGTATTAGATATCGCATGACAGACCCATTTTTGAGCAGCTGCTTGCATTTTTACCTTTGCAACCCAGTCAATTTCATTTGCTGTTGCACCAGCGTATGGGCTCATAGTAACAAGCGCCTCGCTTCCAAGACCGGCGATTGAATCGGGGTCTAGTTCATTTGTATGCTGCATCCATTTATTAAATCCGTGATGATACACAGTGTATTCTTGCCACTTATCACCGGAGTCATCTATAAAGTCGACCCTAGCATTTGCATCTTGGCCCGTCAACTTTTTGCGGCGTGTGTAGTGGAGCATGAAAGCAGGCTCGATACCAGAAGTTGTTTGAGTCAAAACAGAGACAGACCCAGCTGGTGCCGTTGTTGTAAGAGCAATATTTCTACGACCGTATTTTCTACTCATCTCACGTATCTCAGGTGACTCGCTCCATATTCTTTCAAGAAAGGGGTGGCCAGATTCTTTATCGTGATTGTGAACTTCAAAAGCACCGCGCTCTTTTGCCATGACACAGGAAGAGTAGTATGAATTTAAAGCAAGAGTTTTATAAAATTTTTCAACTATTTCAATGGATTCTTCCGATCCATACTGAATTCCAAGTGCAGCAAGTGTGTCTCCAACAGCAGTCACACCGAGACCCGTTCTTCGGCCTCGGCGTGCTTGACTCTCAATATCAAGCCAGAGATCTTTTTCTATCTTTTTAACTGAATCTGACTCTGGGTCGTTTTCTATTTTTTGAAGAATTTTTTCTACTTGCTCAATCTCAAGATCAACCATATCATCCATAAGACGCTGGGCTTTTCTTACAGTGCTTGCCATTAAATTATAATCAAACTTTGCTTCTTTTGAAAAGGAGTTTTTAACAAAAGAAAGTAGATTTACAACCATAAGCCTACAACTATCATAAGGAGAGAGAATAATTTCTCCGCATGGGTTTGTAGATGTAGATCCAAAACCCTCTTCTTCATAGATATCTGATGGTGTATATTGCTTAGCAGTATCCCAAAATAAAAGGCCAGGCTCTGCAGCAGCATGTGCTGATTCTATTATTTCATGCCAGACAGACTGAGCATCTACATAGGATTCAATAGTCGGATTGTCTGTCTCTTCTACGGGAAATCTTAGATGAAAATTTTCTTTATTCTTAACAGCATTCAAAAATTCATCTGTAAGTCTAATTGATATGTTGGCGCCAGTTACCTTTTTTAAATCTCTTTTAATGTTTATAAACGACTGTATGTCTGGGTGGTGAACTGAGATTGTAAGCATCAGCGCACCGCGGCGACCACCTTGTGCAACTTCTCGACAAGAATTAGAAAATCTTTCCATAAAGACACTTATCCCGTCTGTAGTCTTGGCAGCATTGGAGGTAGCAAGACCTCTTGGCCTAATTGAGCTTATGTCGAACCCGACACCGCCTCTGCGCTTCGCAATCTGCACTAACTCTTGATCTGTCTTTAAGATGCCTCCATAGGAGTCACATGGTGAGTCTATTACAAAACAGTTTGAAATAGATTGAACCTGATGATTATTGCCGATACCAGACATCGGGGATCCCTGCGGGACGATGTACTTGAAGTTTTTAAAAAGACCATAGATCTCTGCTTCAGACAGGGGGTTTGGATATTTTTTTTCTATTCTTGCAAACTCCTTTGCAAGCCTTATGTGCATGTCATCCGGGGTTTTTTCTTGATACTTTCCAGAAGAAGTTACTAGTGCGTATTTTGTAGTAAAAACATTAGCTGCTAGCTCATCTCCGCTAAAATAGTCAATTGACTCTCTTATAACTTTTTCATAATCTTCCAACTTGTCATCCCCCTAAGAGTTATTAATTTCTTTCCACTTCGACTTTAGCAGATCCTTCATAGAATTATTAGTCGACTGAATCGCTTCGTTAACAGTCATGTGATCTTCATCTAGAATTTTTATCTTAGACATAGAAGTATCTATTTTTATCGGAAACAGTATGCCATCTTTTCCTGCTCTATTTTTTGCAATAAAGAGCCTTCCATCACCGGTTGCTTTTTCTGATGCTTTTCTCGAAACAGATATTACTACATCGGCAACCATTGCTTTTCCGTAAGCCTCTGACATATTCTCTAGCCCTACAATATTTGAATTCGCTGAGTCTCTATTTGCCTGAGACGCAGTCCATATAGGTATGTTCATATCCATGGCAAGATTTCTAATTTCTTCATAAATTAACTTAAGCTCATGTCGCATTGAATCGTATTTTCTAGTCGATCTCATAATATCTGCATAATCAATAATAATCACATGTGGAACAAATGCTTTTAAGAGAAGCTTTTCAATATGGCTTCTCAGCGTTGTTATAGAGGCCGAACCAGTCGGATATGATTTAATTATTAGCCTCCCGAACTCTTCGGTTTTGTATTTTTCAATTACTTCTTCTTTTCTCTCAAGAACATCATTGCTTGGAATGCTACAAAGATTAGAATCGTACCGCCATCCGACAGCATTTTCTGAGAGCTCAAATGTATAGTGTACTACATTTTTTCCTCTTTTTAATGCTTCCGACCCAAGTGATACCAAGAAGTGACTCTTGCCAACTCCTGTGTTTGCAGTAATTACACCAATCTCGCCCTTTCCAAGGCCTCCGTTTAAAATATCTTTCTTGTCAATCTCAGGCAAGCCTGTAGGACAAGCAGATCTACTGACTTTTGCAAATCTAACATCGATGTCTTCAAAAAAATCGTGTCCTGTAGTGTTTGGCATCCCTAGGGCACAAGCACCTTTCATCCTATCTACAACAATATCAAACTTTCCTTCATCAATATCTTGAACGGCTTTCTCAAGTGCTTCTTTAAATGCTTGTCGCTTGCAGAAATCGAGTGTCTGTTCTTTAACGTAGGCAAGATCTCCTGTGTCTGGATTTGATCTCATCCTATGAAGAAAATCAATAACCTGATCTCTAAGAACTGCATCCCTATTTTCTCTTAGGGACTCTTTGACTATGTTAATTAGAACCGGAAGTGTAGGAAATGTTTTATATTTTTCTTGATAAGAAAAGTACTTTTCCGTCAAAAACTTTAAATACCCAATTTCAAAAAATCCGGGTATCATGATTTCAACCATTTGAAGTGTCCAGCTATTGTCAGTCAAAAAAGCTTGGAATATCTTCTCCTGGAAAGTCTTGCCGTATTTCTTAAAATATCTAGGATCGTGATGTGCAATGTCGTTCATTTTTTATCTCTGATAGAGTTAAAAGATAGAAAAAATCTGTCAATGTCGAGGGTCTTTATCCCTTCTCTGATTAAAGTTCTCATTACAGATATTTTATCCCTACTTGGCTCAAAAGTATCAATTGTATCGCTTATTCTTTTAATTTGGCTGTGAGATAAATTATTGGTATCTAAATAAATTAAACGCCAGTTTCTCTTTATCATGTCTCTATTTTCAATGAGATCATTGTATATTTTTGGGCCTCGACTATTGATATCTCTTTCTTGACAGATTTTTAAAATTTCTGACAGCATCACACTCTCTTCTCCTTTCAGCAAGGGAAATCTTTTTGCAATAGTCTTGAATCCAGCACCTTTGACTCCTGAAATGTTATCAGAGGTATCGCCGCAAATAGACTTAGCAAGACAAAAGTTTTCCGGAGATATATTATATTCATCAACAACATCAGCGTGGGTTACTCTCCGCTTTTTAGTAGGTGAAAATATTTCAACTTTTTCACTCAGGAGCTGATAAAAATCTTTATCAGAAGACAGTATCATCTTTTTTTCCTCGGGAAAAGAGTACTTTGAAAGATAGCCTATGACATCATCAGCTTCACAGTCTGGAACATACATTTGGCAGATTGGTGTCTTTTTTAATATTTCTACTATAACTGATATTTGATTATCTCTTCCCTGAACAGTGTCTGGTATTTCATCGTCATAGTATCTATTTAATTTCTGAGGTCTTCTGCGTGCTTTGTATTCGGGTAAAATTGCTCTTCTTCTAGGTGAGCCTCCGCTTTCCCATATTACAAAAACTTTTTCAGGTGAGAATCTTTCATTCATCAGCCTTAAAGAATTTAAAAAACCTACTATACCCCCTACATGGTAACCGTGATCACTCATTGCAGGATTGGCAACAAAGTGGCGCGTAAAAAGATTTAAAGCGTCTACAATGAGAATGCTCAAAAGATTCTCCTATGAATTAATTTGAATATCTAGGGATCTTATTTCTTCAAAAGACTCCGGGTCAATATCAGGATCTTCGTGGAAGATCTTAACCATTGTAGCTTCAAGAAGATCTTGTATATATTTCTTATAAGCTGGGTTTGACATAATATGATTAAATTTTGGCTTATGAAACTTTTTCTCTACTATGACCTCGCCTGTTTTCTTATCTACAACTGAAAAAGTTTTCCATGATCCTGTTCCTGTAACCTCTATTTCTTTTCCATCTATTGAAGCTGGCCCGTTTTTTCTCAGCATGTCGAATATTTGCTCATGCTCCTTGATACCTACACCGAAATGAATTTCAAAATCAATCTTTCTAAATGGCGGTGCTACCTTGTTCTTGATAGTCTTAGCTGAAACATGAATCCCAATAACATCGTCACCATCTTTAATTTGCTGGCCTGCGCCGAGCTTAATGCGTGTTGATGCATGAAAGGGTATTGCCTTTCCACCAGGTGTAGTATCAGGATCCCCATACATGACACCAATCTTGGTTCGAATCTGATTAAGAATTACAAACAAGACATTCTGGTTTGCTATAACACCAGTGATCTTTCGCATACCCTTAGAGATCGCTCGAGCTTGAAGGCCTATAGATTCCTTATCATAGTCCCCGAGTAGCTCAGCCTTTGGCGAAGACGCCGCAACAGAGTCCCAGACGATGGTCACGGGTATATCCTTGTCCATTGCCTTGGCTTTCATAATTGTTGCTTCAGCTATGGAGAGAACTTCTTCTGTGCAGTGAGTATCTACATATACGAATCTTTTTGCAACATCGACGCCTAGCATGCCTAAGTTTTCAACTGATGTTGCATTCTCAGTGTCGATGTAAACTACAATTCCCCCCATTTGCTGTGTTGTTCGTGCAATTTGAGTTGCAATATGGGACTTTCCAATGGATGGAGGCCCAAATATCTCTACAATCCTGCCCTCTGGGAGACCGCCATTTCTTCTATTAGAACAAATGTAATCTAAGAGCATTGAACCTGTACTAATCCACCTCTTAACATGGGTTGGTGAATCATCAACGCTTAGATTATAAGCAACTCTTGACCCGTTTTCCTTGTTTAGAGACTTAATCAAGTCTACTGTAAAGTCATCTGAAGGATTAACCTTTTTTTCTTTTTTCAATTTGCCCTCTTGTTACTTTAAAATACACCAAAAGTCTATGATTGTTCAATAGATCTGTGAAAACAAAATCGGGAGGCAAAGCCTCCCGATATAGATCTAAAAAATAATAGACTATTCGTCTATTAGGTCAGCAAAAGCATCGTCTAATGACTTATACTTTTGATTCTCTGTGCCGGAAGTATTTCCAGAAGTCTTCCCAGAAGTCGTAGAAGAACCACTAGAAGAGCCATCCGAAGCACCTTGCTCAAATGATCCGTTAATCCAATCATTTACAATCTTTGAAAGCTCATCGTACGACTTACATTCATACATTGTGGAAATATCTGGAATATTTTCTACCCACTTGGAGGCTTCATCAGAAGAATTTGACAACGGTGTTTGCCTGCCCCTGGGAAGAACTTCAGTTGTGGTCCACTTTTTTCCAGGTTGCTTTGAGCAACTAACCTTAATATCTCTTCCTGTAGTAGGATCAGTAATATCACCATAGTCTTCATCGAGCATGATGTTTAGCAATGATTGGTACACCATCTTTCCAAAGCCCCAGATCTGAACGCCCTTATCTTCTTCTCCCCGGACAATTACAGGTGCATAGGTTCTCATCTTAGGGTAAAGCTTCTTAGCTAGCTCATAAGATTCCTTAGTACCTTCATCTCTAAGCGTATTAATAAGCTCCTGAATAGGGTCTGGATTGTTAAACTGGTAGGGTGAGAGAAGACCGGGATTGTTTCCAATATTATAATAGAACCATAGCTCCTTGAAAGGTTGCCCGTCGTTATCAGAGAATGATAGTAGGCGAACTGTATATTCTTCGCCCTCCTTAGGTCTCCAGTTTTTTGTTTGTCTGCGGTTATTTCCGCTAAGTTGGTTTAGCTTGCGACGAATCGCTTCAAAGTCAACTGCCATTTTTAACTCCTTAAATGTTTAATGGTTATTGGTTAAATTGTCAAATGATAATGATTAATTCCATAGTGACTATAGAATAGTAACATTTCTATATTAAATGTTCAAAATTAGCTTATTTTTTTCCACCAAAAGATTTTTCAGCAGCATCAATGGCTCTTTTTCTAGCTGCAGAGCCGCTAGATGCCTTCCCGTCAGGGCCGGTTCCCAGCGGAGTAACGGCACCTGGAACTCCGCCCGCAGAATACTCATCAACAAAGTCGTCATCTTCGACTTCACTTTTGGAAAGACTGTCTATTCTCTCTTTTTTTTTTGATCTTTTACAGCTTCTCTGATAAATTCTCTAAGCCTTGATTCTTCTAGTCTGGGCTGACTAGTAATAAATCCGGAGTCTCCTGCAACCTGAACTATGAAGTCTTTAACATAGTCAACCTCTTCCTGGTTGCACATCGGGCAGTCGGGGCCTCCGTTATGTGGGCACATAGTATATGATAAATTTGGCTCAAAAGGGGCGCCGTAGCCGTTGACGGGACTGTAGGGAGACTCCTGTTTCATAGCCTCTAGGTCAATTGCTTCTTTTATAAATTCTTTTAATCTTTTTATTGACACTTTGTGTTTCCTTGATATTGTTTTTCTTTCAGCAAACATGTCTGAGAGCTGTGGTTCTTCGACAGCTGCAACAGCGGGTTGAGCCGCACCCGTGTTCCCTGATTCAACAGAGACAGATGGCGAATAAAGCCCTCTACTTGCAAACTCTTCTGCTGGAACTCCTTCGTTATACCAGTATGCCTTTTGGGAATCCCAGTCATCTATAATATGAGAAAGAAGCATAATCCGTCTCGGGACAGAGGTGACTGGGCCTAGTGTTAAGATATCACGAGCCATTCCAGATAGCCCTGTTGCTCCGGGAGAAGATCCCGGTGCACCTGTTATTTCTTCTGCCTCCCCTTGTGCAACATCCCCGATAAATTTGGTAAGCGGTTCAAGAATGACAGATGACTTTGCAGAAGCTCCCACACCTTGTCCTCCCAAGCCTGTCCACTTTCCTATTCTCGCTCCGGT
>TARA_R110001583_G_scaffold69696_8_pt1 | contig 11602 bp, 13 predicted proteins | sample TARA_R110001583 | Tara Oceans TARA_R110001583 (sample SAMEA4398432) | marine metagenome | biome: Polar Biome; feature: [MES] marine water layer (ENVO:01000295) within the mesopelagic zone...; material: water (ENVO:00002006), including particulate matter (ENVO:01000060) such as...... | reverse complement strand
TTCCTTTTAAACTTAAGGTAATTAAGCTTGATTTTTTAAATAATAGTTCAACTTGCAATTTTTCTCTTAAACCTTCAACAACCTTTTTTAAAGGTGTTATTTCTAATAACAACGCCTCATTTATAAATGTATCAGTAATGGATTTTGGAGTAACAATAATAGCTCCAAAAGCAGTATTCACCTTTTCACCAAATAAATGCATTCCTATTTTTTCTCCATTGGCATCTAATAAATTAAAATTGGTACTAGAAACTCCTACAATAGAAAATATGGTATCCAATTTATACACCAAAGAATCCTTTGCAAAATAATTTATGTTAAAAGGAACATCCGTTTTATACAATTCTACAGCTCTTACCCTGCCTTTTTTATAATACGTGGTATTTATTCCCAAATCTCTTACAACCCTAGTCATTAAACTACGAGATTTTAACAGGCCAATCTCGGTGTCAATAGATTTTTTGATACCTCCCATTAAACCTAAATCTTCAAAAGCTGAGAGTTCCGATGGTAAGCCACCTGTAGTTTCGTCATCAATTAAAATGGTTGCACTTACCAAATATTCATTAGGTGTATAGCGTAAATACAAAAAGGCGATTGCAATTGCTGCTATCGCACAAAGTACAAACCATTTCCAATGAAACACATACTTCTCTATTTTTTCCCGATAATTTATCGGTTCCTCATCTAAAAACATATAATTTAAGGGATTCTCATTTTGCATAATTGTATGGTTTTTAACGTATAAGTAAGGCTAGTAACGTAATTAATATTGAAACTGATGAAATAACAACGCTTGTATTGGAGCCAACAGCCGAGGAGTTGATCTTTGTTTTATTAGGTTCTACATAAATAACATCATTTTGAGCCAGATAATAGTAAGGCGAATTAAATAACGCTCTATCGCGTAAATCTATGGTAACAAAGGTTCTTTTTCCATCTACTTCTCGTATTAATAATACATTTTTTCGTTGGCCCTGTATGGTTAAATCTCCTGCCAGTACCAATGCTTCTACAATGGTAATGCGCTCATTGGGTATGGTATAAGCTCCAGGGGATTTAACATCACCCATTACAGAAATTTTAAAATTTATTAACCGAATATTTACAATGGGTTTTACAAGGTATTCCTTTAAATTTGTTTCTAAATAGTTTGTCAATTCTATCGTGGTAAGTCCTTTTGCTACAATAGTTCCTAACACTGGAAAGTGAATAGTTCCCTCCTTATTTACCAGATAAGGCAACAATGTTGGAGTACTATATTCATAACTTTCGTAAATATTAAAAGTAGCCGCCGCCAACGGATCAATACCAGAAACATGGATGGTTAACAAATCATCTGGTTGTATTTTTGGCTCATAATTTAATAGCTCTTCCTTTATACCAAACTCCTCAGGAGGTGCCTGAAAGTAAACCATTTTTTTAGAGGAAACACATGAGCTTACCAACAAACTAAGTAGTGTTATTCTCAATAAATTTAGTGTTGTATTTTTCATTATAATCTATTTATCTATGTTGTTTTATTTTAAAATTTGAACCGTCATTGCGACCAAAGGGGAGCAATCTGTTAATCGCAAACTGTCATTGCCTGAAGTGAGCGACGAAGTAATCTTTTAATTTTTGTTCAACTCATGAGATTGCTTCTTTTCAATTGCAATGCCGAATCCTATTGTCATTGCAAGAAGTTTTTATGACGGCAATCTCCCTCCTTGAATTAAACTCATAACGTTACTTCATTTTTTTTATGCAGTCCTATCCTTTTTTTTAGTCTGTAAAAGCTTATAAAAAAGAGACTGAAGGCTGTAATAAAAACCAATAACATTTGATAACTATTTAAAAGTGATGAAAGCTTGATGATGATAATAACAAACATATAATTTATAAAACCCAATAACAAAGAAGCTTTAAAATGAGACATCCCTGAATCTATTAATATATGATGTATGTGGTTTCTATCTGGGTAAAAAGGACTTTTTCCTTGTAATAAACGTACTATAATTACCCGAAACATATCAAATAATGGAATGCATAAAATAGCAACCAGTACAAAAAGCTCATTTTCTAATTTAAAAGCAAAATGAATATATTGCTGCGTATCTATGGCTAAAAATTTTAATGATAAAAAACCAATACAAAACCCTATAAGCAAAGAACCGGTATCGCCCATAAATATTTTTTGAGTATTGGAAAAATTATAGTACAAATAAGCAATTAGCATCCCTATAAAACTTAAACACACCAAAAAATAAAAATTTAAACCGGTAGATTTAAAAATTAACGCAAAAATACTAAATATCACTATGGCTACAATAGCAGCTAAACCATCTATACCATCTATTAAATTATAAGCATTTATAATAGTGAGCACTACCAACACTCTAAATATATGCATAAGTATAGAAGGTACTTCGTAAATACCTAAAAACCCATGCAGGTATGATTCATCCATGGCACCGTGTAAAAATAAAAATAAAATTGCCAAGGTTTCCATTACCAGTTTTGCTTTTGGACTAGAAACTACCAAATCATCTTTAACACCCACCATAAAAATTAACGTACTAGATGCAATTAAATTTAATCCAATGCGCTCTGTATCATAATATTGAATAAAAAATAGGGTTATAATTAAAGTGATAAAAAAAGAAACTCCAGCCATTGTTGGAGTAGCTTTGTTATGCGAGCTTCGCTCATTGGGCTTATCGTTTAATTTTCTTGCCGTTATTACCCAACTTATTTTTGGAACTATATAATACACCAATAAAAATGAATTTAATACAGACAGGATACTTACCACAGTTAAATTAGACATGAGTTGTTGTAACATATTTTTAAATCTTTTTCAATTAATCAAAAAAAAACTTTTTCTTAGTTACAAGATGTAAGTTTTTTTTATCATATAAATCTTTTTTTAATAATTTAAATGTATTAAACACTGAAGATTCATTTAATTCATATATAAGGCCTTGATTATCTAAATAACCTATTACTTCAGGCATTGCATCTACATTAGTTACTATTGACATGCAACCACAAATACCAGCTTCAATTATTACAAGTCCAAACCCTTCCAATTTAATTGTTGGAACAACATTATAATCTGATTTTTTATATAACTCTATTTTCTTTTCCTCAGAAATTAACCCCAAATACTCGACGTTTTTCTTATAATTAGAATTGTCAATTAAGTAAATTAGATTTTTCTTTTCGGGCCCCTCCCCTGCTACTATAAGTTTACTGTTTTGTGGAATATCCTTCAATTCAATCATTTTTAAAAATAATTTAACGAAAGGAACCACTCCTGTTCTTTTTACTAATCTACGAACTATGAAAAAATTCAAATTTTTATTATTTGATTTTTTTTCATGAAAATAACTTTTTTTAAATTTATATTTTGGTAGATTTAAGCATATTCTTCTATTCTTTAAGTTATGTTCTTTTATCAGAACCTTTCTAAAATGCTTTGAAACAACAAAAATTTTATATGATAACTTCAAACATATTTTTTCAATAAAATAGTTGAATCTTTGTTCTATTAAAGTCTTATTTTCAATTTTAGCCTCCAACCTAGATGGTCCATGAAAAAAATAACGAGTTTTAAAAATAAAAAATATTGGAAAAGCGACAGGAATATTATGTATTTCAATTAGAGATTTTCTGTGCTTAAAACATAGTAGCACTAATTTAATCCAGTAAAAAAAGAATAAATATTTAAATTTAGATGAATCACCAAAAGATTTATAAATAACATTTTTACTTTTTTGATTCTTCCCCAATCCAAAGACCGAAACGTTTAATTTCTTTGATAAATACTCTGCTCGATTTTCAACATATGAAGGCACTCCACCTTTTTTCTCATTTGTAAATGTTGAAGTTATTATAATTACATTTTTCATAATCATTAATTATTAAATTTATTAGCTTTTCAATTTGGGTTCCTTTTTCCAAAATTGTCGTTTTTTGTGATTCAAACAATTCATTCCGAAGGTTCAAATCATTTAATAAATTTTCATGAATAATTGATATTTCATCAATATTACTAAATAACATTTCATGTCTATCTCCGAAGAAATTTTCTGAATACTTATTTCTTGGGTGTAATATTAACCCTCCAAGTGCAGGTATTTGAACCGATCTAGCAGTCAAAACATCACCATCTTTGAAACTGTCAAGTTTCTCAGTTAATAATCCTAACACAAAAAGAGATTTCCTATATATATCATATATTGGAGGACCAAAAGCAGCATTATTAACATTTATATTCCTATCTAGATCAAATTTACCTTTCCATCTATCTCCATAAATAGTAATATTTTCATCTAGATTCAAACTAATTTCACCTATTAAATCCTTTTTACCAACTGAATGATGACCTATAAATGATATACCATATGCTTTATTATATGGTAATATTTTTTTAAGATGCCTAAACGAATAAAAGGGGTTTACACAAATAGAATTATTATTTAAGGTATTAAAATAATTAGCCAGATTAGGTTTAGTATGTATTAAAACATCTGCTAAATTTAAAACTTTTATATAATCACTTCCATGTATATTTGGCTCAAGATCTGGATAAATTCCAATAACTTTCACTTTTTTTAATTTTGCTAATTCTAATGTGCTTGATTCTAAATAATTTGCTTTAAAAAAAATAAACAAATCAGGTTTATAAATTGTTATATATTCCCTAATAACTTCATTAAAAAGAATTACTTGTTTTTTTCTTATTAACTTTCTTGCTAATCTAGATTGCATACTTGATATTTGAAACTGAATGAAAGTAGTATCATCAAAATTTACAAACTCAATATTTCCTTTGCAACTTAGCTCATTCAAATATGAATAAAAGAATGACTCATCATAACCCTCGAAGGTTCTAAAAACTGATAGGATTTTTTTCATATTATAAGGATTTCAATAAATTAATTAAATTATGTTTCTCTAAATAATATCTTGACTGCAAATATTCCTTGCTTGTAAAATCAACCAATTCCTCCGGTTCAATAGCCTGTATAATTACTTCTGATATTTCCTTGGCATTTCTAAATTTTGAAGAATCCAAAAGAACAACATTTGCTAAATCAAAATCCATTATCCCAGAATTCTTTATTGCAAATATTTTCTTATTAAAAAAAAGTGATTCTAAAAAAAATATTGAATTAACTTCCCTTAAAGAAGTAATCAAAACATAATCTACTTTTTTCACAACTTTTAAAAATTCATACCTCGATAGATTTGATATATAAATAAATCTTTTATTTGTTTTCAAATTTGTTTTTTCCATATAGTCAAAAACATCTGAATTTAAAGGACCATTCCCAATGAAATAAATTTTTTCAATTTTTGAAAATTTCAATATATCTGAAATAATCCTTAATGCTAACAATGGGTTTTTCCTATGAACTAGATGACCTGACCATAAAATTGAGGAACTTTTATTTTTCGTAACATAATTGCGGCTCTCTTTTTCAAGAAAATCTCCTGTATTATACAACTGAATCTCTGAGTAAATTTTATCTTTAAATTCCTTATGAAAAATATGGCAATCCGAATAAGTTGCAAATAAAAAATAATAATTATTTTTAAAAATATATAAAAATCTAAATAAAAATCTACCAACAAATATAAAGGCATTGTAAAGAATATAGTAGATTCTAGTTTTAAAAGGTAATTCTATACAATCCCTTAATTTAATATAAATAAAACCTGAAATAGGAGCACAAACTATTTTTTCAGATTTACTTTTTTTAAAAAAAAATAAAAATATTAAATAAAAAACCCAATTTACTTGGCCACATTTAAAAATTATATTTTTTTTTGAAGGCTCAATGGGAATTGCTTTTCTAGCTTTCCGATAAAAATTTATTAAGTCCCTAATGAATAAAAACTTAGAGTTGTGATTACCGTTAGTATCCGCATATTCAAATTTAAATTCTTCAATAATAATATTTTCAATATTGCGTTCAGAAAACCAAATATTTAAATTTTCTATATTCTTATTTCTCCGTGGAATTAATAGTTTAACTTCATCAATAAACTTTAATTTCTCTTCGTAAAGAATTTCTAGAGCTTTTAATGCAATTCTAAATTCTGAGCCTAAACAAGGATCAATAATATCCGAAATTATAAAAATATTTTTCAAATTATTTTGAATATTTCATTAATCAAATAAATATTTGGTGAACATAAAAATATTTCTTTTGGAAAAACGTCATTAACAAAAACTGGTTTATAGTTACTTGCCTCTAAAGGTGCTAGTCCAAAACCTTCGTATTTAGAAATGAAAAAATAAGCATCGATATCTTTTTCAAACCAATTTAAAGTATACCCAACAAATTCTATATTACTGAAATTATTTTTTATTCTAGAGGCAATTTCTTCATCAAATTCACCATAGTGAATTACACTAAAATTAATTGATTTTTCTTCCATCAATTTGCTAATCCGTTTACAAAAAGAAATTAAACCATCAATATCCTTTGATCCAATCCCCCTCTCCTTGTTTAACCGAAATGCAGTTCCAAAAACAATATTTTTTTTATTTATTTTTTTTAATGGTATTTTTTTAAAAACTATTTCATTCGATAAAATAGGTAATAAAATTTCAATCTTTCTATTTAATTTTAAAGCGGATGCTGAATTGGATAAAACAAAAGTGCAAAAGTTCTCTAACAAAAAAATATAAAGTTTAACAAGTAAAAAATGAATTGCATCTATTTTAAAATTAATAGCTTTTTGGTAAGGTACTTGGTTATATACATTAAATTTTTTTCCTAAGAAAATACTAAACAAAATGACATCTACATCTCTTATTCCTGCAGTAAATAATATAATATCAGATTTTCTTAATTTTTTTATGCATAAAAACCTTTTAATAAAACTATATTTACTAGAAACAATACTTATTTCTGAATTATTTTTAACACTCGAATAATAATTTAAAATTTTTTTTGAAACAACTTCTCCACCACCTTTTCCTCTTCCATGAAGACTCAACAAATCAATTGTTTTAAAAAATTTTAACAGATCATCTAAATAATAATTTTCCGTTTTGACACTAACCATAATACCGATAAAAATATTAGAAACAAGAAATCTCTGAACTTTTCATAAATGAGAATTTGAAAAACCCCAGATAGAGATTTACTATAAATAATTAAACAACTGGTAGAAAAAAATATTAAAAATTCATATCCCCATATAATTTTTTCTGAAAAATAGACATTTATAATAAGAGAAAACTTTACTAACAATAAAGTCATAAATAATACTACAATTACACCGTAATAGGGATTTAATAAGTAACCAAAACCAAATAAAGTAATAGGTAATGATTTACCTTCAGAAAATTCAATATCCAAATATTTAGATAAATAATAATCACTTCCTTCAATTGTACCATTAAAGTTTGATCCAAAAAAATTTGTAAATATTTGTAAAATCCTAGAAAAAGAATCTGACAATAAGCTGAAGTCTCCACCAAATTTATTTGAGTGTTTAAAGGACATATACCAATATGGCTCAGATACTCTATAAAGCAATTCAAAATTTATATTAGAGTACTGATCTCTAAAGTAGCCGATAATACCGAAAACTGTGAATATAAAAAAAATGATAAGAACATTCTTTCCTGTCAGAAATATTTTTAAATAACTTGCTTTTGATATTGAGTTTTTCCGTTTAAAAGCAAATAAGAAAACTACAGACAAAACAAATTGCAATACTATACCCCTTGATCCAGATAATGATACAACAATAATAAAAATTAGAACAGATAAAAATCCTATTAATTTTTCTGAATATTTAGAATATTTTAATCTATTCACAATTGACAAGGCAATTATTATCATAACATTATAAAGAGACAATATAAAATCTAATAAAACACCTCTACTGCCATACCCAATTTCAGCATCATTTTCTCTATAATCCAATCCTCCTAAAAATAAAAATAACATTATCCAAAAAATTAATATTGAGGATGAAAACATAACTATTTTTAAAGGCATTTTGAACTTAATTCTTTTAGCTTTTCTCACTTTAAATACATAACTCATTAAGAAAAAAATAAGAATATAGAATAAATTGAATATTATAATTTTATAGTCCAATTCATAATGATAAATCAAAGAATCAAATTCAATTAATTTAACAATAATTGGAACAATTATAAAGACAAAGGATAGGCTTATAATTATTAAAAAAACAGATAATTTAAATATATTTTTCAACTAAATATTTTCTGTTTAAAACAATTGAAATAGTTGGTATCAATGGTAAAATTATAAAAATGTAGTTTGCTTTAGAAAAATTGTAGATAAGCAATACAACTGCAAATAAAATGAACATAGTTGTGACTTTTTTCACTAAAAAAATATAATAATTCCTTTTTATAGCATAGTCAATATAGGAATAACCTAGTGTTAATGGCAATAAAAAAAGTAAAAAACTCACTAAAAGTAAAAAATTATCATTAAAAATATTCAATACACTATAAAATTCTAATTTCTCAAAAATTAGAATAAATTTATTCTTCCATAAGATAATAAGAAACATTGGTAATAAAGTAAAATAAGGTACAATTACCTTATATTTATTCAACATCTTCAAATAAGACTCACGTTCAAATTTTATAAAAACTTGTCGAAATTGAGTAGAAATGGTGTTAATATAGGGAACTGAAAAATTAAGAATCTCTAACTCTGTCGGTTTCAGAAATTTTAGAAAATTCAAAACACTAATAACAGTAGTTAGCATCCAAGCTTCTGAATATCCACGATATGACCGCAAAAAACCTTCTACTTTAAAAACACAATTAATTAACTTTAGTTTTTTTAGACCAAGCTTATAATTCTCAGTTAATTCATCAAATTTAATACCATATAAAAGAGAAATAGCAATCGCCGTAAAAATATTAGATATAATAAGCCCCCAAAAAGATAATTTAAAATAAAATACTAAAATTAAAACTAAAGTTACTTTCACTAAAGATCCATAAAACTGGATTTTTAAAAATAGTTCAACATTCTTTAACTGAAAAAATATAGATTTATTAAAGGTTAATATTTGAAGATAACTAAATATCATCTGAAATAAAAATAAAATAACCAAATCATAAATACTTCTATTTACAAATAATAATGCGATAATTATTAATGTCATAGTAATTATAAGATTCAAAAAAACAAATTGCAATATTGAATTTCTAATATTAATATGATATTTAAATCTACTTAAAATTGCATTTTTTCGATAATTCAACACAGAAGATAGAATCATTTGAATTAAAAAAGAAAAGGATAATGAATAAATATAGGAACTTGCCAAATCTTGATTCTGAAATATTGATAAATTATACCCAATAATTCCTGAAAAAAGAGAAAAGACTGATAAGAAGAAAGCATAAATATTAGACTTATCTATACTCTTTTTTCTTTTTTTAATAAAAATCATATGAATCTTAAAAATTTATCTTTTTTACACATAAAAGAACAACTAACATACTACAATATAAATCAATTTAAAACAGAATTTATATTAAAATTTATAACCTTTGTTACTAAAATATATAGACTATGATATGTTCCAATCAAATAATATTTATGCTTATATCATTACAAATCTAAATCTTAAAAATATATAAATTTACTAAAACTATAAGGTTTACTTTTTATATTTCTCAATTACGCATTTAAAGCATTTTACAATAACAACTCAAAATTGATTCAACTAAACCAAACTGAATTTAGGGTTTTCATGAGATTTTGAGATGAACAATCTTCATCTTGCTTTGCAACCCCTGTTATAAACGCTATTTTTTTAGTATCCATTTTATAATTTATTTTTTAGATATGTTATTTTATTTCTAACTCAAAGGGCTGTTCAATTCCAAAGGCATAGCCGAAATTGAGTTGTTCCAATTAACAATTCAATAATTTATGTTTTTCAAAAAGTCGTTTTGGTAATTTTGTAGATAAGAATAAAGCCTTTGAAAAAGAAAAATTTTCAAGAATTACATTCCTATTATTTTCAGGTAATAAAGAAATACTAACCATATAACCTACCATACCTTTATGGCAAGTTATATAAAATGATGCTCTATATTGCATAGGATAAATTTCACGGATATAATTGAATTACTCGGATGATTACTTAAATAACACGGATATTTGTTGGCACTTTTTTATTTTTCAATTGGAGTAGTATGCACAAGGCGTTTCCATTTGAGGATTTTCTCGCCAAAATTGATTAACATACCTACTTCTATTGTCGAGGACTTTAAATAATTAACAACTTGTTGTTTCATTTGGTCCTGAATATATGGTACTGCCTTAATTTCTAAAATTATAGTATCATAGCACACAAAATCAGCTATAAAAAATTCATTTAACATTTTGCCATCATAATAAATAGGTAGCTTTTTATGTTGTTCAAAAGGAATATTTGCATTCAATAATTCTTTTTTCAAAGCTTCATGGTAAACAGACTCTATAAATCCTAAACCGAGCTTTTTATGAACATTTATAGAGGCTCCAATCAACTTAAATGTTTCTTCTTCTAATAGTAATTTAGACATGTAATTTTTTAATTTGGAAATAGTAATAAGATTGAATTAAATTTTAAATTAATCTCATTTTAAGCTAAGATATATTCTTCCTTAATCATCCCCTCCAATGCGTCTATATTTAATTGAATAATATTAGATATATCTGTAGTTTTATATTTACCAAAAATAGGCGTACACTCAACTCCTTTTATTTGAAAACCATATTTATTAAGAAATAAACTGGCATATAATTTATTGGTGTAATTACTAATTTCATATGGCGATAATGATTTTCCTTTTATCGACTCTTCATTTTTTGGTAATTCTATCTCATTAAAAGATTGAGAGCAACTTGTTGGATACATCATTCCTTTTACGTTTGCCTCTCGACTTGCTGTAAGCATATTTAAAAAACCAACAACATTTACTTCATTAATAGTGGTTACATCAGTTACTGCAATAGAATTGTAATCTACCCCTGCCAAATGAAATACATAATCCACTTTATTTATTGCTTTTTTACAATCTTTAATATTTCTAATATCGCCACCTCTCACTACAAAATTAGGATGTGCTAAAAGATTATTTATTGCATCCATTTTCCCAGAAAAAAAATTATCAAAACATATTACATTGGCTTCAAGATCTAACAATGCCTCACATAATTTTGATCCTATTTTTCCTGCTCCTCCCGTAACCAATATATTTTTATTTTTTATATCTCTTTTTTTCATAGTTGCAATTTTTAAAAAGTACGCTATTTACTATACTTTTCAATTCTTTTTTTTAGTTAGAATAAATCAAATAGTTCCCAGCCCATTTTTTTATTAAAACAGGAAATCATAAAATTAAAGTTGAATATTAGGGGTGAACAATTTTTTTTCTAGAGGTTTAATTAGCAAAAATTAAAGTTTGTTCTTTCATTTTATTAATTAGAAATGTTCTTCTTTCAAACAAAAAATAAATTTATGGAAACATTACAAATCCTACCATTGCTAAAGAAAAAATAGCAACAATAAGAATAATAGTAACCCTTAATACTTTTTGAAAAATTTT